>Ga0255338_1000542_pt1 | contig 113051 bp, 92 predicted proteins | sample MeOH1_35cm_T4_19_FD_203715 | JGI IMG/M metagenome (GOLD analysis project Ga0255338, IMG submission 203715) | Sandy soil microbial communities from University of British Columbia, Vancouver, Canada - MeOH1_35cm_T4_195 | ecosystem: Engineered > Artificial ecosystem > Sand microcosm > Unclassified... | reverse complement strand
TCGTAGCCGGGTGGTGCGTGTCCTCTCCTGCCCCGCGCCGAGGCGCGCGACACGAGCGCCTGAACGTGCGCAATTCGCGGCCGCCTCGCACCCCGCGCACCGCGCCAGACCATCTATAAGGACGCGGTTAATGCTTCTTCGTCCGACTACGGGCTTACACTCGTCAATCCGCTCGAGGTGACGATCCCTGCGGAGCGTCAGGGCCGGCGCGCCGCCAGTGAGTCCAGCCGCACCCTGTCCACGGGTACGAGGAACGACGACGCCGCGACCGGCGTGAACGGCTTCGCGTCCGGTGTCGTGGTGAACGCGCTGAACATCGGCGCCGCGAGCGCGTCGCCGAGGTGCATGGGATCGAGGCCGAGCAGCAGCTCGACCGTACGCAACGCGCTCAACTGGTCGAACCGGTCGGGTACCACGACGCCGCGCTTCACCGACGGCCCGACGAGCAGCGCCACCTCGCGTGTCGCGTCCACGTGGTCGGGCCCGTTCTGGGCGTCGTCCTCCTCGACGATGATCAGGCTCTCGCCCCACACCGGGCTGCCCGAGATGGCGGCCACGATCTGGCCGAGCGCGGCATCGTTCTGGGCCACGAGCTGATACGGGTTGAGGAAGCTCGGGTTCACGCCGGCCGTGTGATCGTTAGGCAGCCAGAGGTACGAGAAGGCCGGCACGCGGTTCTCACGCGCCGCCGCCTCGAAGTCGCGCCGCCAGAGCGCGACCCGATCGAGGTCGGAGAACGCGAGGTTCCACGTCGGGTAGCCGAGGGCGTACCGCGTGAGATAGTCGGCGACGCCGGTCCGGAACGCGGCGTCGCCCGCCACGGCCCGCGCGAGGCTGCTGTCCCCCACGAACAGCGCGGAGAGCCCGGTCGCGAACCGGCGATCGCCGAGCAGCCGGAGCGCGTCGGCGCGGTTCGTCGCTCGGCCGATGAACCGCGCCGAGAGCGCCGTGAACCGCGTGCCGCGGTCGGTCGAGTCGGCGAGCGCCATCGAGTGCGCGTAGAACCGTCGCGCGAGCGGACTGTCGGCGCCATAGCGCTCGGTGATGAGCCGATACATCCGCGTGAACAGGTAGTACGGCTCGCCGTAGATCCGGTAGGTCACGTTCTTCGCCTCGAGCGCGTCCCACAGGTACATGGGCGAGTACGCGCCGGGCACCGTGCCAAACGGATAGCCGCGGTACCGCGCGGCGTACGCCGTGTTCCCCAGCCACTCGAGGAACGGGCTCGCGTAGCCGCTCGTGGTGAAGCTGTGCCCGAGCACGCTGATCTCGCCGTCGGCGTAGAAGTGGTCGAGCGTGACGAAGTCGCGCGCGATCTGATGGGCCACCGGCGTGACCGTTTCGCCGAACAGCGTGAGCGACGAATCACCCTCGCCGCGACCGAGGTCCCCGAGCACCTGGTCGTACGATCGGTTCTCGCGCACGACGTAGAACACGTGGCGGATCGGAAGCCGAAGCCCGTCGGCGGCGCTGTAGAGTGGCGTTCCGCTCGCGACCTGTCGTGTCCACTCGGCGAGCCGCGACGCGATCGCGGAGTCGGGGAGAATGGCGAGCGACCCGCGCAGCAGGGTCAGCACGTAGTCCGGACCGGTGGTGCGCGTGTCCGCGATGGGCTGCGGCCCTTGCGGGTTCGGGCGTCGCGCACGGATGCCCTTCGCACTCAGCACCATGAAGCGGCCGCTGTCGGCGACGATCTTCGTCGGATACCAGGCGGTGGGAAAGAGGCCGACCGGGTCGACCGCCGCCGCCCCCGCACCGGCGCCGAGATCGAATACGGCTACCGCGTTGAGCCCGGCGGCGGTGACGTAGAGGCGGCCGCCGGAAACGGCGCACGACGTGGGCGCGCTACCGAACCGCGCCGCGGCACCCTGCGGGCCCGGGAAGCGCACGTGAAAGCTCCCCACCACCGAGTCGGTCGCGAGCGAAACGGCCGACACGTCATCGGAGCCGGAGTTCACGACGTAGAGGCGCGAGTCATCGGCGCACAGGCTCTGCGGCGCGCGGCCGGCCGCGATGCTGCGACGCGGCCTCGGCTCCGCGCCCGTGAGGTCGTACGCGAGTACCCGATGCTCTCCCACGAGCGCGAGATAGAGCGTCCGGCCAACCACGCGCACCGCCGACGGGAAGTACCCGGCCGCGACGACCGACTCGAGCCGACCGGTCGTCGTATTCAGGATCGCGAGTCGACCCGGGCCGCTGGCCCCGGCGCTGTCGGACGTCGTGAGGATCGCGACGGCCACGTGCTCGGCGTCGATCGCGGCGAGCGGGCCGGCATACCCGCGAACGAAGAACGCGCGCACTACCTGCAGCTGGCGATCGATCTGGAACACGCTGTCGCTCGAGCCGCCGCTCACGTACAGGTTCCCGTTAGGCGATGTCGCCGCGCTGGGATAGAGCGACGCCACCCGCAGCGTCTTCGTGACGAGCCCGCGGCCGACGTCCACGATCGAGATCTCGGGCTCTTCGATCCCGTTCGGGTACCAGCCGTTGTTGAGCACGACCAGGCGCCCGGCGAACGGCACGGCCTCGTAGGGCAACCGGCCCAGCTCGAGCTGCGCCCCCGCGGGGGCCAGCACCCACCCCGTGGGGAGTCGCAACTCGGGCAACTGCGCCGCGAACCGCGCCGCCGACGCGTTCGCCCGGCGCACCGCGCGGTCGTACCCACCACCGCGCGCGAACTTCCACAGCTCGCGCGTGAGGTCCTCCATCTCCTCGGGCTCGTCGGGGCCCGAACGCTCGGACATCACGGCGCGGTTGGTCCCGCGCTCGCGTTCCTCCCCGCGCTCCGGCGCGCGCCGCGGTGTGGGGCGAGGTGTCTTCGCCTGTGCCGCGGCGATGCTCGCGGCGACTGGCGCGGCCATGACCATGGCCGCAAGGAGCAGGAATCGAGGACGCATCTGGATGGTCCGACCGGATGGTGGGGACTGCCAGCGCCGACACACGCAATCTGCGCGCGTAGCAGGCGGCGGCAACCCACGAGCATCCCGCGAGGATGGCAGCACAGGACTGGCACCGGCCCGTGCCGGACGGCTCGACCCGTGGACACGAGCCCGCCAACAATGCACTCTACCGCATGACCGACCAGACTGCCCTGCTCGCCGGCACCATGATCATGGCGCTCGGCCTCGGCCACTGGTGGTGGCGCCGCCAGCGCGCGCGCGAGATCGCCGGGCGCTGGCTCGCTCAGCACCATTACCGGGTGCGTTCGCTGCGATTCGTCTACTGGAGCGCTCGGCCACGCTTTCGCGCGACGCCGTTGCGCAACAACGACTGGGCGGTGGATCTCCGCGCCAACGTCGATGACATGCGGCTCGGCGGCACGGGCGAAGTGCGACTGCGCGTATGGACGGACTGGTTAGGCATGATCGACCGCGAGCCCGAAGTGTCATGGGATCGCATGCCTACCGAAGGCGAGACCGGCGCGCAGCCGCCCGAGGTCCAGTGGGCCGACGCACAGCTCGCGATCCTGCGCCGCGTGGCAGATGGCGAGCAGACGTTCCGTCCCGCCGGACGCGAAGCGGCCGCACGCTCCGACTTCGATGAGACCGTCGAGCACCTGCTCGCGCTGCAGCGGCGCGGGCTGGTAACTTGCGCCACGCCCATCGCCGAGCTGAAGGCGGACGCCCAGTACGCCGCCGTCACCGACATCGCGCTCACCGACGAGGGCCGGCGCGTGCTCGAGCGGGCGGCCGCCCCCGACCACCGCACACCGACCATCTGAGAGACGCGCAGCATGCTGGATGCGATCCGATCGCTGTTCTCCTCGAAGTCCGCCGCCGTGGCAACGCCCGCGGGGGCGCCGGACGTCGACCCTGTCCACCTCGCCGCGTGCTCGCTGCTGCTCGAGGTGGCGTACGCCGACGGCGAGTTCTCCCCCGAGGAGCGCGCCCATCTCGAGCAGGTGCTCGAGCGCCATTTCTCGCTGCCGGCCGAAAGCGGCCGGCGTCTGATCGAGCTCGCCGAGCAGGAACGGCGTGGCGCGATCGACCACTTCCAGTTCACGCGCGTGCTCAACGAGCGCTACGACGTCGGGCAGAAGATGGTGCTCGCCGAGGTCATGTGGGGACTCGTGCTCGCCGACGGGCAGATCGCCGAGCACGAGCATTACCTGACGCGAAAGATCGCGAATCTGCTCGAGCTCGAGCCGGGCTACCTCTCCGCCGCGAAAGCGCGCGCGGCGGGAGGGCGCTGAGTGACGGGGCCCGCCGCCGGAGCGCTCGACCCGATCCTGCATCCACGCTCCGTCGCCGTCGTCGGCGCATCGCGCGAGCGCGGAACGATCGGCCATCAGCTCGTGCTCAACCTCGTCGATTACGGATTCACCGGCACCGTCTACCCGGTGAATCCGCGCGCCAGCGCCGTGCACGCGATTCGCGCCTACCCGTCGGTGTCGGCCATCGGCGCGCCGGTGGACCTCGCGGTGATCGCGGTGCCGAAGCAGTTCGTGCTCGGCGTTGCCGAGGACTGCGCGAAGGCCGGCGTGCGCGGGATCGTCGTCATCTCGGCGGGGTTTCGCGAGGTGGGCTCCGAGGGCGCGGAGCGTGAGCGACAGCTCGTGGAGCTCGTGAGGCGCGGCGGGATGCGCATGGTCGGCCCGAACTGCATGGGCGTGCTGAACGCCGACCCGGCCGTGTCCATGAACGCGACGTTCGCGCCGGTCATGCCGCCGTTCGGCGGCGTGGCGTTCGTGTCGCAGTCCGGGGCGATGGGGTTGAGCGTGCTCGACTACACGCGCGAGTACGGCATCGGCATCTCGCAGTTCGTCTCGGTGGGCAACAAGCCCGACGTGAGCGGCAACGACCTGCTCGCGCAGTGGGAGCACGACCCCGCCGTGTCGGTGATCCTGATGTACACCGAGAACTTCGGAAACCCGCAGCGGTTCCGCGAGCTGGCGAGTCGCATCACGAAGCACAAGCCGATCATCGCGCTCAAGTCGGGGCGCAGCGTGGTCGGCGCGCGGGCCGCGTCGTCGCACACCGGCGCGCTGGCGGCGAGCGACGCGGCGGTTGACGCGCTGCTCGGCCAGGCGGGCGTGTTGCGCGCCGCGTCGGTGGAGGAGCTGTTCGACATGGCGATGGCGTTCGGTCGCCAGCCGCTGCCGCGCTCCCGCCGTACGGCGGTGGTCACGAACGCCGGCGGACCCGGCATCCTCGCCGTGGACGCGCTCGAGGCGAACGGCATGCAGTTGCCCGAGCTCCACGCCGACACGGTGGCCCGGCTCGCGCCGCTGTTCCCCCCCGAGGCGTCGGTGCGCAACCCGCTCGACATGATCGCGTCGGCCACGCCCGATGGGTATCGCGCGGCGTTAGGCGCGCTGCTCGCCGACCCCGGCGTCGATTCGGTGGTCTCGATCTTCATCCCGCCGCTCGGCGTGGCGCAGGAAGCGGTGGCGGAAGCGATGACCGCGGCAGCGGGCGAGCATACCGACACGCCGCTGCTCGCGGTGCTGATGGGGCGGAACGGGCTGCCGCAGGGGAAGGCCGAGCTGCACGAGGCGGGGATCCCGGCGTACCTCTTTCCCGAGGCGGCCGCGCGTGCGCTCGCCGCGATGTGCCGGCAGCGGGAGTGGCTCGAGCGGCCGCTCGACGTCGCCGCGCCGCCCGCGGTCGACCGCGCGCGAGCCGCGGAGATCATCCGGTGCGCGCAGTCGGAGCAGCGGACGAAGCTCACCGAGCCCGAGGCGCTGGCGATCCTCGACGCCTACGGCATCGCGACGGCGCCCGCGGCGCCGGCGGCAACGGCCGGCGACGCGGCGCTCGTGGCGAGTCGCATCGGGTTCCCGGTCGTCATGAAGATCGTGTCGCCGGACATCACGCATAAGACCGACGTCGGCGGCGTGCGCCTGGGACTCGCGACGGCCGACGAGGTGCGCGACGCGTTCGGCGCCATGCGCGGCGAGGTGGAGCGCCGCGCGCCGGGAGCACGCATCGACGGCGTGCTCGTGCAGCGCATGGTGCGCGGCGGCCGGGAGACCATCGCCGGCGTCACGCGCGACCGGCTGTTCGGCCCGCTCGTGATGTTCGGCCTCGGCGGCATCCTGGTCGAGGCGTTGCGCGATGTGGTGTTCCGCCTCGCGCCGCTGGGCGCGCGCGATGCGGCCGAAATGGTGGCGGGCATTCGCGGCGCGCCGATCCTCGCGGGGATTCGTGGCGAGCCGCCCTCGGACCGCGAGGCGCTCGCCGATGCGGTGCGCCGCGCGGCGCAGCTCGCGGTGGACTTTCCGGAGATCGAGGAGATGGACATCAACCCGCTGCTGGCGTTCGAGCGCGGGGCGGTGGCGGTGGACGCGCGGTTCAGGATTGCGGCGGCGCTCGGGTAGGGGCCGATCTATGTGGCGACCCGAGGCACCTTTTCGATCATGCCAGGAACTGCCCGCTTGGTTTCGCGACGGCGCATGGGGGTGTACGGAGGAGGTCCAAGCCACGCTTCCACGGCGTCGAGCGCGTCGACGAGCAAGGGCTCATCGGTCTCTCTATCGGCTTCAGCCCAGCAGTAGCCTTCCCGCTGGCCCTGAAGGCGCACCGCAACGAGCTCCGGCCGGCGCTGCGCATCGCCTCGCATCTTCGCTCTCACCCGTGGCAACCAGCGCGGGTCCCAAGGATGCACGCCCGAGCTGACGCCTCGCACTGACATGCCGCTGCGGGTACAGAGGCGCGTGACCAGCGTTTCGAGGTCTGCATACGCGCGTTCTCCCTCCTCGAAGCTCGTCGTCCGTACGTCGAAGACCGCTTCCGCCGCCCAGATCAGGTTCACGATCAGCTTCAGCGGATGGTTCCCCGCTGTTCCACCTTCCGCTACACCCGATCTTCCAATCTGAAGACAGATCTCGCGACCCGTGACACTCCGCAGGTCGAGAGAGAACGCCGCCGAAGTCACCACCGATAACTCGACGTCGGGCCAGGCATCGTCAGTCCAGAACTCGAGACGCGGCTCGAGGACGTGGCGGTAGAGCGCATAGGCCGGCTCGGATAGCACGCGCGGAAGTGTCCGCGGCGTTGGCTTGTAGCTCTGCGGGATATGATCGAAGGGTGGCAGCAGAGTCGGTGCTTCGATTTCCTCCGGACTCCGCAGCCTTGCCAACCCATCGCAAACGAGCACGGGCTGCTCGTTCTCGACGGTAAGTAGCGCGAGCGATCGCGTGGCCTGGTTCTCTCGGATCCACTCGTCGTAGCGCAATCCTGGGACGTCTACCAGCCCAGCGAGCGTGAGCGACCGTTGGGCGATCTGCGCTTCGAGCATGGAGAGTAAGCGCGCGCTTTCGGCAGCCGCATCGCAGGCACCACCGTCCGCGCACCAGGTGGCGAGGATGTCAGCGAGGTCCCGCGCGTTCTCGAATCGCAGGCTCAGGCTCTCGGGCGGGGACAGCGCTTTCCGGCGCCCATACAGGTACGACGCGAGGCGCTGATGGAGCTTCGGGACGCCGAGCTTCTCGATCGCCAGTGCATAACGAGCGAGTTGATTCCCAAAGAGGAAGTTCGGCTGTGACTCGCTGTTCCGTACCAACTTCGCTTCGATCAGCCACCACCGCCCATCATCGGTAACCATGAGAAGGTCCGCCGATCCGGTGTTGCCATGCTGGCTACTCCCGAGCAGACCCACTTCGTGGCCTACGATCAATGCTTGCCGACGAACACCGGGAGCGACCAACAGACCCCGCTCGGCAATTCCGGACGCGAATCGGCGTACCAGTGCTTCTTCCAGATTGGTAGTCGAGGTCATCTCGGTTGGATGGTCCAGCGATAATTCTGCATGAGGCCACAGTTGATCCCGCACTGCCCCAGGTACCGCGGCCAGGGTTGGCCGACGCGCGGTTCACGCCGGCGACTGCCTTCCGACTGCACGCCCACCGCGAACGCCGTCAACGGAACAGGGTCAAGCGTTCCCACATTGGGAACCCAGACGCTTGCGACTGGACGACCGATCCGTTACCACACTGGGAACATTCCCGCAGGACTTCACAGGCGGTTCGGCGACAATGGCTTGTGCACATCCTCACCCAGAAACGACTTACCGAGTTCGCCAAACGGCACCCCGAGACCGAGGGGGCGCTTGCCGCCTGGCGGAAGATGATCGAATCGAAGGCGTACACGAAGCCGCTCGAAGTTCGGGCAGATTTCCCGAAGGTGGATTTCGTCAGCGACTACCGTGCGGTGTTCAACATCGCGAAGCAGTACCGGCTCGTGTGCGATATGCGGTTCGACCTTCGGAGGGTCTTCATCCGGCACGTCGTGACGCCCGATGAGTACGAGCGACTGATGAAGCAGGGGCGGCTGTAAGAGCCCCGCGCTGGCTCCTGGCGCCGAGCGAAGTGATGCTGCGGTCTGACACCGACGACGAGCACGACGATTCACGACGACGAACGAGGCAGGACAATGGCGGCGACGATCACGCTCGACTTCTCCACCCCCCACGTGTTGCGGAACGCGCGGGAGTACAAGGCGGCCGTTGCCGAGGTGGAACAACTCCTCGATGCGAATCCGAAGAAAGGCACGCGCGAATACGAGCGTCTCGAGTTCCTGTCCGTGTTGATGGAGGCGTACGAGGCCAAGCACGTCCCTCAGCTTCGAGATCCGACGCCGCAGGAGATTGTCGACTTCATGCTCGATCAAAAGGACATGAATCGCGCCGATCTTGCGGGGATCATGGGCGGACGGAGCCGCGTCTCCGACTTCTTCCGGGGGGTGCGCCCGCTCTCGACGGGGCAGATCAAGGCCCTGCGGGAGTTGCTCGGCATTCCCGCCGACCTGCTGCTCGCGTAGACGCCGCTACGCTCGACTCCCGGTTTCGCCACCCTCCATCGCCAGCTCCGGCCGGACCCCCGTGTAGCCTCTGCGGTCGATGGAGAGCCGACCGTCCCAGACGTCGATTACTACCGGGTCCCGCGACAGGCGCTTCGGGAGTTGCCGGAGCTATTCGGCCGTAATCGAGAAGGATGACCGCCAGGGATCGCCGAGAAGGCAAACGCGCTCGAGCTCGCGGTCACGAATGCTCACGACGCTGCCAGAGACGTGCAGGCGTACGATGCTGGGCATCGCCGCCGCTATCACCTCGGAAGTGAGACTCAAGTGATCGTCATCCCTCACGCGGCTCGGCGGTCACCATCCCACCGGCGTCTGACGAGCGCACGCACGCCGCCGCCCGCTCGAGCAGCAGGTCGCGTTCGCGTGCGTTGCGCGTGAGCTGTGCCGCGCGCTCGAGCTCCGCGCGCGCCTCGTCCAACCGGCCGAGCTTGACCAGGAAATCGCCCCGCACCGCCGGCAAGAGATGATAGCCCGCGAGTGAGCGCTCCGACGTCAGCGGCTCGATGATCTCGAGGCCGGCGGCCGGCCCGAACGCCATGGCCACCGCCACCGCGCGATTCAGCTCCACTACCGGCGATGGCGCGAGCTGCGCCAGCTCATCGTAGAGCGCCGCGATGCGTGCCCAATCGGTTTCCTCCGCCGTGCGCGCTCGCGCGTGACAGGCCGCGATGGCCGCCTGCAACGCGTACGGCCCACGTGCGCCGCCCAGGCGCTCCGCACGCTCGAGCGCCGCGAGGCCGCGGCGGATCAGGAGGTGATCCCAGCGGCCGCGATCCTGATCGAGCAGCACCACGGGCTTGCCCGACGCGCTGACGCGCGCGCGCAGGCGCGATGCCTGGATCTCCATCAGCGCGACCAGACCGTGAACCTCCGGCTCGTTCGGTGCGAGCTCCGCCAGGATGCGCCCGAGCCGGAGCGCGTCCTCGCAGAGTGCGGGCCGCACCCAGTCGTCACCACTGGTGGCCGTGTACCCCTCGTTGAAGATGAGGTAGATGACGCCGAGCACCGACGACACCCGCTCGGCGAGCTCCGTCCCGCGCGGCACCTCGAACGGGACGCGCGCCTCGCGGAGGGTTCGCTTGGCCCGGACGATTCGCTGGGCGATGGTGGCCTCCGGAACGAGGAAGGCGCGCGCGATCTCGTCGGTGGTGAGGCCGCCGAGCAGACGAAGCGTGAGCGCGACACGCGCCTCGGTGGGGAGCACCGGATGACATGTCGTGAACACGAGGCGCAGGAGGTCATCGCCCACGTGATCGTCGATAGCGGCGTCGAGATCCGGCACGGCCAACTCCTGTTGGGCCTCCAGCTCGTAACCCACCTGCTCGTGCTTGCGCGCGACCAGCTTGTCCCGGCGCAGCCGGTCGATCGCGCGATGCTTCGCGGCGGCCATGAGCCAGGCGCCCGGGTTGTCCGGGACGCCCGACGCCGGCCAGCGCTCGAGCGCGGCGACGAGCGCGTCCTGCGCGAGGTCCTCGGCGAGCCCCACGTCGCCCACGATGCGCGTGAGGCCGGCAATGAGCTTCGCGGACTCGATTCTCCAGACCGCGTCGATGGCACGATGCGTAGCGGAAGCCGTCATGGCTTCCAATCAGACCACCTGCACGCACCGGTGCAAGCCTCCCCTCGAGCGAACTCGAGGCGCCGCCGGGGACGCCGGCGGCTACCGTTTCGCGGCCGCGGCGCGCAGGCGCTCCTCCTGCTCCCGCAGCTCGGGCGTGAACTCGGGGCCGAAATCCGACATCTCGGCGATCTGACGGAGCTCGCACTCGCCCTCGCCGGCCACCTCGAGGAACTGCTTCGCCAGCTCGATCGCCTCCGCCTTCGAGCTCGCCTGGAGGATCGCGAAGCCGGCGATCAGCTCCTTCGACTCCGTGAACGGCCCGTCGGTGATCGTCACCTTCCCGCCGGATCGCCTAACGCGCGCACCCTTCGCGCTCGGCAGGCATCCCTCCGTGGCGAGCAACGTGCCGTTCCGCATCGACTCCTCGATGAGCCGGCCCATCTCGGCGAAGTGCTCGGTCGTCGGCGGCGTGTTGGTCTCCGCGGCCTTGTAGATCGAGAGGAATCGCATCGTCTCGTCTCCTTTATGGTTTGGGTTCGGAGCCGAGCGTCCCGATCGTCGCGATCGGCTACTGGCAGGCTCCATCCACACGTCGAACGGGGCCCCGCGAGATCGACACGTCGCGACTCACGCGCCGGCCGCCGTCTCGCCTTCGAATCCATACGTCCGGCCAAATGCGCGAGCGGCCGGGCCGGTGGAGGATGAGGTCCACCGGCCTCGAGGCACGCCGCGGCGGCTACCGTTTCGCGGCCGCGGCGCGCAGGCGCTCCTCCTGCTCCCGGAGCTCGGGCGTGAGCGCGGCACCGAAGTCGTCCGCCTCGAACACCTGGCGGACCTCGATCTCCGACTCTTCCCCGGTCGGATTCGGGCAGCGCTTGACCCACTCGATCGCCTCTTCCTTCGACTTGCACTGCCACAGCCAGAAGCCCGCGACCAGCTCCTTCGTCTCGGCGAACGGTCCGTCGATGACGGTCCGCTTCGCCCCCGAGAACTTCACGCGTGCGCCCTTCGAGCTCGGATGGAGCCCCTCGCCCGCGAGCATGATGCCCGCTTTCACCAGCTCCTCGTTGTACTTCCCCATCTCGGTGAGGAGCTGCTCGCTGGGGAGCACACCGGCCTCGCTGTCCTTGCTGGCCTTGACCAGGATCATGAATCGCATTGTCGTGTCTCCTATATAGTTGGGTTCCGTAGCCGGGCTTCCGGAGGGTCTCGATCGGGAGTGAGACCCGGCTCTATTAGCACGTCGAACGACCGGACGCGAGATCGACACGGCGGTCGAGGTTTTTTTTCGTTCCGGTGGCGAGCCCCCCGGCCGCGGGCCGCGGGCCGCAGCACGCAGCATCCAGCGGAGCGGGCAGCACGCGGCCGCAGCGGGGAGCGGTCAGCACCAGCACGCGGCAGCGTCCAGCGACCAGCACGCAGCCCCCAGCCCCGGCCTCGACACCCATGAACCCTTTCACCCATCCCACTGTCTGACCTTGAAACCTTAGGTATAGCCCGCCGTTTCTACCTGAACACGTTTGCCCGAGCCCCGATGCCCGATCTCGACCTCCTCCGCGGCACGCTCGATCTGCTGATCCTCAAGACCCTGAGCTGGGGCCCCATGCACGGGCTCGCGGTGCTGCGATGGGTGGAACAGGTCACGGGACAGCGGCTGCAGATCACCGAAGGAGCGCTCTACCCCGCGCTGCACCGCATGGAGCAGAAGGGATGGCTCGACGCCGAGTGGGGATATACCGATCGCAACCGCGAGGCGAAGTTCTACCGACTCACCGCCGCGGGGCGACGGCAGCTCGCCGCCGAGCTCTCCAAATGGTCGCGATACTCCGAGGCCGTGCAGCTCGTGATCACCGCCGAGGGGGCGCGGTGAGCCTCCGCGACCCCGGTGGGCCCCCGAAGCTCTTTCGCTTGCCCACCGCTCGCCACCGGCTGCGCGGTGACATCGAGCGCGAGCTGCGCTTCCACCTCGAAGGACGCATCGACGAGCTGATCATGCGGGGGTACACCCGCGAACAGGCGGAACGGGAAGTCAGCGAACGGTTTGGCGACCTCACCACGATCCGGCACGAGCTGGAGGAGATCGACGTCATGACGCATCGCACGCGCGAGTTCAGGGAGTGGCGGGCCGCCCTCGCCGCCGACCTCCGGTACGCCCTGCGCGGCCTCGCGCTCCGGCCGGGATTCACCGCCGTCGTCGTGCTCACGTTGGCGTTAGGCATCGGGGCGACGACCGCGATCTACGCGCTGCTCGACGCGGTCGTGCTCCGGCCGCTGCCGTACGCCGCTGCGAATCGACTGGTGTACATCAACCACCCGGTCCCAGGCGTGCAGGTGGACCAGCGATGGCTCATGTCGCAGGCCGGCTACTTCTTCTTCCGGAAGAACTCGGCGGCGCTGTCGGACATCGCGGTGTACAACCGAGGCGAGATCAGCCTGGTGACGTCGGACGGCGCCGAACGCGCGCGCGCCGGCGCCGTGAGCGACAACTTCTTCGACGTGGTCGGCGGCCGAGTGTTGCTCGGCCGAGGCTTCACGGCGGCGGACACGCGCCCGAATGCGCCGCCGGTTGCCGTGCTCGGCTACGACTTCTGGCGCCAGCGCTTCGACGGCGATCCGAAGATCGTCGGGCAGTCCATCAACCTGGGCTCGACGCCGACCGAGATCATCGGCGTGGCGCAGCGGGCGCTTCATCTCCCGGATTACCAGGTGCAGCTGTGGGTGCCGCTCGAGCTCGACCCCGACGCGCCCGCGGTGAACTCGCACTATCTCGACGCCGTCGCTCGACTCGCCCCCGGGGTCACGGTAACCGCGGCGCAGGCGGAGGCGGCGCGCCTCACGAGTCGGCTGCCGGAGGTGTTCCCCCGGGCCTACAGTCCGAGCTTCATGCGCGACTCGCGGTTCTCGGTGCTGGTCACGCCACTCCGCGACTTCGTGATCGGCGGCATGAGTCGCACGTTGTGGATCCTGCTCGGTGCCGTGGCGGTCGTGTTGCTCATCGCATGCGCCAACGTCGCGAACCTGTTTCTCGTGCGCGCCGAGTCGCGGCGCCGCGAGGTGGCCATCCGCACGGCGCTCGGGGCCGACCGAACACATCTGGCCGGTCACTACCTCGCCGAGAGCATTCTGTTGTCGCTGATCGGGGGCGTGCTCGCCGTGGGGCTGGCGTACTCCGCCGTCCGCCTCCTCCTCGGCCTCAACCCGTCGTCGGTACCGCGTCTGGCCGAGCTCTCGTTCGGCTGGCGGCCGCTGGCGGCCGCGTTCGTCATATCGTTAGGCACGGGAACCCTGCTCGGCCTGTTGCCGCTCGTGCGCGTCGCGGTCGGTGGCGCGGACGTCGCGGCGGTGCGCGACGGCGGGCGCGGCCAGACCGCTTCCCGCCGCACGCTCGGCGCGCGATCGGCGCTCGTCGTCGCGCAGATGGCGCTCGCCGTGGTGTTGCTGGCGGCCGCGGGGCTGATGCTCCGCAGCTTCGAGCGGCTCCGGTCGGTCCACCCCGGCCTCGACGCTTCCGGGCTGCTGACCTTCGAAGTCGCCCTACCCTGGTCGCGCTACGGTAGCCGCGGCGTGCGGGGCCCCGATGGCTACCTGCCCGTGTTCCGCTTTCACCGCGAGCTCGCCGAGCGGCTCGGGGCGCTGCCGGGCGTGAGCAGTGTCGCGATGACGCGAGCACTGGCCATCAAGGATGGCGACGGGTGCGCCCTCGTATTCCTCAAGGATCGGAGCTACGCGCGCGAGACCGCCCCATGTCTGGGCAACGTGCTCGCGGGGCCGGGCTACTTCGCGACCATGGGGATCCCGGTTCGCGGCCGCGCGCCCACCTGGGCGGACATGGAGGAGAAGAATGGCGCGGTGGTCGTGAGCAAGGCGTTCGCCGACCACATGTGGCCCGGCGAGGACGCGATCGGCAAGCAGCTCCGGCCGAACGGGGTGAGCGACCCCTGGTATCACGTGGTCGGGGTCACGGGCGATGTGCGCACGCGCGGCCTCGACCAGCCGCCCACCGAGATCGTCTACTATCCGATGGTTCCGATGGAGGGGGCACCGCTCTGGTCGCCGCCGACGACGATGACGGTGGTCGTTCGCACGGGCGCGGGCGACCCGATGGCGCTCGCGCCCGCGGTACGCCGGGTTGTCGCGGCCCTCGATCGCGAGGTGCCGATCGCGAACGCGCAGACGATGGAGACGATTTTGGCCAGGTCCACGGCCAAGACGACGTTCGCGATGCTGCTGTTGGGCGTCGCCGGCGGCATGGCCCTCGTGCTGAGCGCCGTCGGCATCTACGGCGTCATCTCCTACACGGTGAATCAGCGCCGCGCCGAGATCGGCGTGCGCATGGCGTTAGGCGCGCAGGCGGCGCAGGTCGGGCGGATGGTGGTGGTGCAGTCGCTGCGTGTGGCGGGCGTCGGCATCGCGATCGGGATCGTCGGTGCGATCGCGACCACGCGGGTGATGCGGTCGCTGCTCTTCGGGGTGAGCCCGACCGATCCGGTCACCCTCGCCGCCGTCGCGATGGTGCTCGTCGCGATCGGGGCGTTCGCGAGCTACGCTCCGGCCCGCCGGGCGACGAAGGTGGATCCGGTGGAGGTGCTGCGGAGGGATTAGCGGACTGTGTCATTCCGAGCGAGCGAAGCCGGGCGCCCGCGCCGCGGGCAGATGAGGAACCCTCATCCCGGTGTGTCGTTCCGAGCGGAGCGGGCGTAAGCCCGCGCAGTCGAGGAATCCTCATCCTCCCGGTCGAGGGGACCGGAATTGGGGTCAGACTCGAATAGCATCCTTCGGACGCCGCGGCGCTCGAACGATGTTACGCGAGTCTGACCCCAATTCTTGAGGGCCCTCGACCGGGACGATGAGGGTTCCTCGACTGCGCAGCCTGACGGCTGCTCCGCTCGGAATGACAAACTCCTCCGCTCGGAATGACAGACTGGCTCCGCTCGAAATGCAGAGGTTGCGTACTGCGCTTCGACGTGTGCAAATACAGCACTAATGACCGCGCTGTTGCAGTTTTTAGCGACCTAAAGCGCAAAAATGCACCTGGAATCGTGCACAGTGTGCACAATTTCCTTGACACCGCGACGCGACGGCGGTAACCTCGCGAACAAAGAGCGTTCAATTGCCCGCGACGGCGTGCGCCACCCGCCCTGCCCGCCCAGCGTCCCATGAAGCTCATCACTGCCATCGTCCGCCCCGACCGCCTGCACGCGGTCAAGGAAGCGCTGTTCCGAGTCGGTGTCACCGGGATGACCCTCTCGCGCATCAGCGGCCACGGCGGCGAGCGTGAGCTCCTGGAGCACTACCGCGGCTCCGCGCTCGTGCTCGAGTTCCGCGACAAGGTGAAGATCGAGATGGCGGTCTCGGAGCCGTTCGTCGAGCCGACCATCCAGGCCATCCTGTCCTCCGCCCGCACCGGCGAGGTGGGCGACGGCAAGATCTTCGTCCAGCCGCTGGAGCGCGTGATCCGCATTCGAACGGGAGAGCGGGACGTGGCGGGGCTCACGCCGGTGACCGCGGACGAGGTACAGCGCCGCGCACAGGGCGAGCGGCCCGAGGCGGTCGCGTGACCAGCACGGAATCCATCTCGGCCGGCGACACCGCATGGGTGCTGGTGTCCGCCGCCCTCGTCATGCTGATGGTGCCGGGGCTCGCCATGTTCTACGGCGGGCTGGTCCGCGCGAAGAGCTCCCTGAACACGCTCATGATGAGCCTCGGCGCCCTCGGCGTCGTGACGCTCCAGTGGGTCCTGTTCGGTTACTCGCTGGCCTTTGGCCCCGGCTCGGCGCTGCTCGGCGGCCTCGAGTGGTGGGGCTTCGCCGGTGTCGGCGCCCTGCCTAACGCGACGTACTCGGCCACGATTCCCCACCTCGCCTTCGCCGTCTTCCAAGTGATGTTCGCGGCCATCACCGCCGCGCTCATCTCCGGGGCGGTCGTCGAGCGCCTTCGCTTCCCCGCGTTTCTGCTCTTCGCGGTCGCCTGGACCACGCTCGTCTACGATCCGCTCGCCCACTGGGTCTGGGCCGATGGTGGCTGGCTGCGATCGCTCGGCGCGCTCGACTTCGCCGGCGGCACGGTCGTCCACGTCAGCGCCGGCACCTCGGCGCTCGTCGCCGCGCTCATGCTCGGGCGCCGTCGCGACCTCGGGAGCCCGGGGCTCGTGCCACACAACGTTCCGCTCACGCTCATCGGCGCGGGGCTCCTCTGGTTCGGCTGGTTCGGGTTCAACGCGGGCTCCGCGCTCGCCGCGTCGGGGGTGGCCGCCAACGCGTTCGTGACGACACACACCGCCGCCGCAGCCGCGCTCGTGGCGTGGATGCTCCTCGATCTCCGGCGCACCGGGCGCGCGACCGCCGTGGGTGCCGCCACCGGCGCCGTCGTCGGGCTGGTGGGCATCACGCCCGCTGCGGGTTTCGTGACGCCGCGGGCGGCGGTGGTGATCGGCACGCTCACCGCGCTGGCGAGCTACGGCGCCATGCAGCTGCGGGCACGAACCCGCCTCGACGACGCCCTCGATGTGTTCGCCTGTCATGGTGTCGCGGGAATGGCCGGCGCCCTCCTTACCGGAGTGTTCGCGACGACGGCGGTCAACCCGGCCGGCGCCAATGGGCTGCTTGCCGGCAACCCCGCCCAGCTTGGCGTCCAGGCGCTCGCCGTGCTCGCCGCGATGGTCCTCGCGGGCGGGCTCACGGCCGTCATTCTCGCGGTGCTGCGGGCGACGATCGGGCTTCGCGTCTCGATGGCCGACGAGCTGGCGAGCATCGATTGGAGCGAGCACGGCGAGGAAGCCTACCACGGGGGGCTGGGCGATCTGGCCGGCGGGGCGGGAGGCCTCGGCCACAGCGTGGTGCTCGCCGACGCCGACCTGCCGGCAAAGCACGCGGCCTGACGGCCGCACGCACGGTGCCTAACGAGCGGCCGCGCCACCCACGGGAGGCGCGGCTACCGGCGGAACCGCGCCCCCGCGTCCGTCACGATCCGTCCGTACTCCTCGTCCAGCAGCGGTGACGACAGGATGAAGTCCGCGCTCGCCCGGTTGCAGGCGATCGGGATGTTGTAGACCACGGCGATGCGAAGGAGCGCCTTCACGTCCACGTCGTGTGGGTGCGGCTCCAGCGGGTCCCAGAAGAAGATGACGAAGTCCACCTTTCCTTCGGCGATCGCAGCCCCGACCTGTTGGTCGCCGCCGAGCGGCCCGCTGAGGAACCGCGTGATCGGAACGTCGAGCTCACCGGCAAGGATCTCTCCGGTCGTACCGGTGGCGAAGAGGTTGTGCTCCGCCAGCGTCCCGCGATTGTACCGCGCCCATTCCACGAGTTGGGCTTTCTGGTTGTCGTGAGCGATCAACGCGATCCGCTTGCGCCGTTCCATCGGGATCTCCCGATTGGCGCCGCTCTCCGCGTCCGCGCCGCGGACGGTGTGGTCGTCCGCGCTCGATTGAACGCCAGGCACCCCAGTGAATGACATCACGCCGCTCCCGTCGGCTTGGGGAATGATCTCCTGCTCACGAGCCGAATGGCATGAATGAAAACGGCCCCTCCCACGAGGGTGGGAGGGGCCTACGATGACGACTACGCGAGACTAGTCGGCGCTGCCTCCCAATTAGGAGCACGCCATGATCACCCGCGTACTCGGTTCCAACGGCCCCCAGGTGTCCGCGATCGGCCTCGGCTGCATGGGGATGTCCGACCTAGATGGACCCGCCGACGACGCCGAGAGCATCGCCACCATCCATGCTGCGCGGGACGCTGGTATCACCCTGCTCGACACCGGCGACTATTACGACATGGGCCACAATGAGCTGTTGCTGCGCGAGGCCTTGCGGGGACGCGGCCGCGAACGGGCCGTGCGCCGCGTCAAGTTCGGAGCGCTGCGCGACCCGAGCGGTGGTTGGGCCGGCGTTGATGGGCGGCCCGCGCCTGTGAAGAACTTTCTCGCCTATTCGCTGCGCGCCGGCTGGGAACGGACTACGTCGACCTCTACCAGCTCGGGCGCGTCGATCCCGCCGTGCCGATCGAGGATACCGTAGGTGCCATCGCCGACCTGCAAATCGAGTACTCGCTACTCTCACGAGGAATCGAGGCTGACATCCTGCCGGCGTGTCGTGAGCTGCGCGTCGGCGTCACCGCCTACGGCGTACTGTCGCGCGAGCTCCTCAGCGGCCACTGGTCGAAAGAGCGCGTGGTGGCGCCAGGCGACTTCCGCGGTTTCGCTCCGCGCTTTCGCGGTGAGAACCTCGATCGCAACCTCGCCCTCGTCGACGCGCTGCGCGGAGTCGCCGTCGCGAGGGGCGCGACGGTCGCGCAGGTCGCGCAGGTCGCGCAGGTCGCGCAGGTCGCGATCGGATGGGTACTTTCGCGCGGTCAGGAAATCGTGCCACTGGTTGGAGCCCGCCGACGTGACCGGCTCGCGGAGGCGTTAGGTGCACTGAAGCTTCAGCTCACTCCCGACCACCTCGCGCAGATCGAGCGTGTGGTATCGGCGGGCGCCGCCGCCGGCGATCGCTATCCGGCGCCGGGCGTGGCCGGGCTGGACAGCGAGCGTTGAGGTGTCGCGATCCGCCCGCGATGGGTGGCGACAGACCAGGCGATGACCCAGCTGCGACGCGATGGTGAACGGCCAGGAAACCGGCCGGAGATGCACGGCGATGAAGATCGGAGTTCTCGGAACCGGGGTGGTCGGCAGTACCATCGGCTCGAAGCTCGTCGCGCTCGGCCACGACGTCATGGTGGGCGCTCGTTCCGCGACTAACGACACGGCCGCCGCTTGGGCCAGCCAGGCGGGTCGGCGCGCAAACGGCCGCGAGTCGCACGGCACCTTTGCCGATGCCGCCGCCCACGGCGAGATCGTCTTCAGTGGAAGCACGTCATCGACCTCGGCGACATCTCGACGGCGCGCGGCCCCGAGTCGTACCTGCCGCTGTGGATCCGGCTGTGGGGCGCCCTCCAGACCGCCGACTTCAACATCAAGGTCGTGCGCTGACCGTGCGATGAGGCGCAGGACAGCGCGGTCGCGATCGGCGGTGCTATCATAGCGCTATTCCTCGCTCGCACCCCATCGTGGTGTGGCGGCACGACCGCCGCGTCGGCAATTTCGCAACACAGATGCGATCCTCCACCGACAGCGCCTGACGCATGGCTCGATGAGCGGCCAGCCGGCCAATTCCCAAAGGTCTTTGTCGTACCGCCTCGGCCTTGCCGTGGTGCGCGGCGTTGCCGGCGCGGATGCACCGGCCTGGCTCTCCTACGATCCACGCCTTGGCGCGTTGGTCGCGCCCGGGCACCGCCTCCCCGAGCTGCGCGACTGGGCGGCCGAGCACGGCGTACCCGAGCTCGGCGTCAGCCCTGACGAGCTCGACACGCCGCTGATCGACCCACGCACCCCGCGTCCCTACCAGCGCGAAGCGGTGGACCGCTGGCGCGGCTCCGGCGGTCGCGGCACCATCGTCCTCCCGACCGGCGCCGGCAAGACGCTCGTCGCCCTCCTCGCGATCGACGAGCTGCGCACCGGTAGCTGCATCGTCGCGCCAACCCGCGCGCTCGTGGCGCAATGGTTCACCCAGCTCGCCGATGCCTTCGGCGCCGAACGCGTCGGCGCGTACTACGGCGACGAGAAGGAGGTGCGCCCGCTCACCGTGACCACCTACCACTCGGCGTTTCCCCTGCTCGAGCGGTGGGGCGAGCGATTCGCGCTGCTCGTGCTCGACGAAGTACACCACCTGGCCGACACCAGCGAGGGGGAGGCGCGCGCCTGGCACGACCATCTCCGCATCGCGCCCTCGCCGTTCCGGCTGGGGCTCACCGCCACGTATCCGGACGCACGAGACGCGGAGCTGCGCCGGCTCGTCGGGCCTGTCGTCTACCGGCGGACGATCGGTGAGATGACGGACGCGGAGCTCGCGCGGTTCGCGCTGGTCAGGCGCTACGTGCGCCTGACGTCACGAGAAGAGGAGCGCTACGGCGCACTCACGGATATTTACGAGCGCCACGTCGCTTCGACTGGTCACCGGGAGCGCGCCGCCACACCCGCCGATGCCTGGCGCATGTTCGCCGCGAGCGCGCGCCGCTCCCCGGCGGCGCGTCGTGCGCTGCGCGCGTTCCACGAGCGCGAGCGGCTCGTGCGACTCGCGGAGGGAAAGCTGCGGGAGGCCGAGCGCATTCTTCGCACGCATCCGGCCGAGCAGGCGGTGCTCTTCTGCGGCGGCACCGACGCCGCCGAGGCGGTGTCGCGCGCCCTGGCCATCCCGATGATCACCGCTTCCACCCCCGCGTCCGAGCGGCACGCGCTCCTCGCCGCGCTCGCTCGCGGCGAGATCCGCGCCGTGGCGAGCGTACGCGTGCTCGACGAGGGATGGGACGTGCCTACCGCGAAGGTTGGGATCGTCCTCGGCGACTCGACGCGCGGCAGCGGCCGCCAGCATGCGCAGCGCCTCGGCCGGCTGCTCCGCCGGCAGGGCGATGCCGTGGCCTCGCTGTACGAGATCGTCGCCGCCGGCACGTATGAGTTCTTCGCGTCGCAGAAGCGGGGGGCGGGCGTTCGCCGGGTCAGCGAAGGTCAGCTCGGCTTCGGCGTCTAGTGCTGACTCGGTCTCATGTCGAGCCTTTCCTCCGGGTGGAGCGAGGCGTCATCCGCCTGGCCTACCTGGCCGACGCCGACGGCCGAGCCGTTCCGTTCCTCGATCGGCTCTGTCGGCTCGTGAGGCGGCTCGAGGGTCGCCCGCGCACGACGATCATCGAGGCTCTGCGCCGGCAGGAGCGGCGCGTGCGCGACGCCGCGCGCCTGGCCGGGATCGCGAAGACGTTGCTCGACCTCTGCGATTTTCACCCGCCCGCCGACGCCCATCTCGCGCCGGCCGTGCGAGACGCCGTCTTTCGTGCGCGCGGACAGCGGTGGCCGCCGGTGCCGGGCGATTACCGCGCGCCGTACGAGTCGGCGGCGGCTCGGCTCGGTCGCCCGATAGACGACGTCGAGCGCCTGCTCTACGTCGATGCGCCCGGAGCGCGCGTGCTGCGGCGCGCTCCCGCGATCGGTGGCCAGGCTCTCCTCGCCCGCTACAATCTGGAGCTCGCGCGGGGCGTGCTGCTCGATGCCGAGCGCGTCACCTTCATCGCGCGGGGCGGCTGGCGCGGAATCTTCCGTGCGGTCAAGGCCGCGCGGCTCATGCACGTCGTCAGGCGCGCGGGGCGGTCGTACCAGGTGGAGGTGACGGGACCGGCTGCCGCGTTCGTCGTCCGGCCGGCGCGATACGGCGCGCGGCTCGCGCGGGTCGTCCCGGCCCTCATGCGCGCGCCGGGCTGGCGGTTGGCGGCCGACGTTCGCCGCGGGGACGCGATCGTCCGCTTTCGAGTACGTGGGAAGCCACGCGCCGCCGCTGCGCGGGCACCGGTCGGCGACTCGGCGCGGCGCGCTCGCTACGATTCGGCGTGGGAGCGATCGCTCGCCGCGGACTTCCGGCAGCGATTCGGCGCCGACGAGCGTAGCGGTTGGCGGCTGTCGCGTGAGGCGAGCCCGATCGCGGTGGGCGATGAGCTGTTCCTGCCCGACTTCACGCTGCGCCACGCTGACGGTCGCGAGGCGTTGATCGAGCTCGTCGGGTTCTGGACGCCCGAGTATCTCGAAGCCAAGGCGCGAAAGGTGGCGGCTGCTGGGCTCGACCATCTGATCCTGGTTGTCTATCGCGGGCTCGCCGTCGGGAAGACGGGAGCGGCGCTCGACACGCTGATGGCCGCCGTGGGCGCCGATCGCGTCGTATGGTTCACGGCGCGGCCGCGCGCGGTCGAGATGGTGCGCGCGGCGGAGCGATGGGCGCGGCGGCTGCCGAGAGAGCCGCGGTGAGCGCTCGCGAGAGCGGCATCGGTTGCTTTCACGGCAAATCGAATCGTCGATCGTCAGTCCCCGAGCGCCTCCCGGAACAGCGCTCGTGCATCCAGCGCGAGGGGCTCGGCAGGAGCGGCCCCCTGCTCGCGGGATGGACCCTGGCACGGCCCTCGCGCACTCCTGCCGCCAAGCGGACAGAGTCTGGGGGGAGTTTGGACCCCTTCGTGAGGAACGGCTCGATCGTTCGGCGCATCTGGGCGGACGTGGACCTGGTGCTGCTGGTCTTCGCGGGAGCCGCGGCCGAATTTGCGCTCAACCGCGCCGTGGACTGGCTGTTCGCGACCGGTCAGTTGCCGCGCGATGCCTTGGGCCGGCTCGTCGCCACGGCGGCATTCGCGCAACGGATCGCGCTCGGCAGCCGTCGGCAGGCGGAGCAGGCGATGGCCGCGATCCGTTCCGCGCACGCCGCGGTGGAGCGGCGACGGGGCGACCGCATCCCGGCATGGGCGCATCGCGACGTGCTCTACCTGCTCATCGACTACTCGGAGCGCGCCTTTCGGGCGCTCCACCGGCCGCTGACCTCGGCGGAGCAGCACGAGCTGTACGGCGCGTTCCGCAGCATCGGCGAGGAGCTCGGCATCCCGGAGCTCCCGTCCGGCTACGACGGCTGGCGGGCGGACCGCGAGCGCCATCTCGCACGCGATCTGGCCGCCAGTCATTACACGATGGCGCTGTACGCCGCGTACCGGCGCCAGCTTGGGCCGTGGCGGTACACCCTGCTGCTGCAGGTCCAGGGTGCCCTGGTCCCCGCGCCCGTGCGCGTTCTGCTGCACCTGCCGAGGCGGCCGTGCTTGCAGTTCGCGCTCGCCCTCTATCCCGTGCTCGCGAGCCGGTCCTTGCGAGCCGCGATCCAGCGGGCCCTCATCCCACCCGCGCATCTCGATGCCGTGCGATCCCTCGACCGCGTGGGCTCCCTGGGCCGCGCGGCGCCATCCCCGTGATCGAACCGCGGCGGATCTCGTTAGGCCGACTGCCGGCCGGTGCGCGGGCCGTGTTGGTGGACGCGAGTTGACCGAACCTACTGCATGCACCGCGTGCCGCGCCATCACTCCGGGGCCTCGGTCCCAGCCTCCAACCCGGCCTCCTTCACCCGCCGTTGGAGCGATGTCTTCTTCCCTTGCCGATCGAGCAGCGCCCTCAGCCGGCCACGAAACGCGGCTTCGTTCCGGCGATCGACGGCGAGCTCGTGCAATGCCGTCAGGCGCCGCATGGCGTCATCGTAGATGCTCGGCCTCACCCTGGGCGCGTCGAGCTCTCGCTCGATCTCGCGCCATTCCGTCTCCTGTCGCTTCTCCAGCGCGGCGAGTCGCCGGCTCCGCGCGGCGGCCGCACGCTCCGCCTCCTTGCGTCGCTGCGTGCGCGACCACGCGTCGGCCGCCGTGAGAAGCTCCTCCACTGTTCTCGCCCCGGACTGACGCGTCTCGAGCGCGATCGTCAGCAGGTCCGGGTTCAGCCGCAGAAACTCGGCGAAGACATGCAGCGAGCCCGTCAGCGGCGCGAGATTCGGGGGCCGTGGCGGCGCGACCGTCGTCGCTCGGCGCTCCCCGCACTGGACGGAGAGTAGCCAGAGGAGGTAGAGCGGGCGAAGGTCACCCGCGAGCAGATCGGCGCGCACGAGTGCGAGCGGGACCGGCCAGGCTGCTTCGTCGAGGAGTTCGTCCTCGAAGTAGTCGTCGGGCCAGCGATTGTCCACGTCATCGATCGTCTCGCGATCGACCGGCCAGAGTGTCGTGTCCTCGGCCGGCCTCATGGTGAGGATGACTGTGTCTCCTTCCGTCGCGACGCTCGCCCCGCTCGCCGGTTCAGTGGCACCTCGCTGCTTCGTCACGTACGGCCGCCATCGGGTCAGGTCCAGACGGTCCGCCGGAAACCGAAGCATCCCCAGCTCCGGCCGACCATTCCCCGTGTAGACGAACAGGTCGAAATAGCGCCGGAGCATGTCACGGGGATCGCCTCTGAGCCCGCCCCAGTCGTAGAAGTTGTAGAAGCGGCTTGGCGTGATCGTCGCCCGCGTGGAGATGGCTCGCAGCGCCCGCATCTCCGACCGCGTCAGGCATCGGTCGATGGCGAGGAACTCGTAGGTTTCGTGATAGCTCATGGGGCCCTCCGGGACCGAGGCGGATTTGGGCGGAATCCGCGGCAACACGTACCGTTTCGTCGACACGTTCCGCGCCGCGAAGTCTTCCACAGGCGCGATGGCGACAACGATGAACCCGGCGTCGGCGGCTTCCCCGCTCGGCCGAGCCGAGCGTATAGTGAGTCATGACCAGGCTGGACGCGCGTCGTCGACCGATCAGCCTCGAGGAGTACCTCCGTTTCGAGAACGCGCACCCCGAACGGCACGAGTACGTGGCCGGCGAGGTCTACGCCATGAGCGGGGCCACACTCCGCCCCAGCCGGATCGTGCAGAACCTCGCGTTCCGGCTGATGGAGCGGACCCGGGGTGGCCCGTGTGAAGTGCACACGCACGATCTCAAGGTTCGCATCGGCGACGACCGCATCTACTACCCGAACCTCCTCGTCCTCTGCACGCCGCTGCCGGGCGATACGCTCGTCGTTCGCGAGCCCTGCCTCATCGTCGAGGTAACGTTACCGTCGAGTGCAGGCGACCGTGGGGAGAAGCTCGACGCGTATCGTCGCCTGGCATCCCTCCGAGCCTATCTCGTCGTCGATCAACGCCGGCGGCGAGTGGACCGCCATTGGCGTGACAGTGCGGGCGCGTGGCAGCGCGATGAGTACTTGGTGGAGGGCAGTGTACCAGTCGCGTGCCTCGGCACGTCGCTCACCCTCGACGAGATCTACGAGGGCGTGGACTTGCCGAGCGTGTCCGAGCCGGAGCCAGCGGAGTACGACGTGTGAGCGTCGCGACGAGCGGTCCCGGAGCGCTCGGTCTCTCCTTGACAGTTCAAGTTCCACTCCGCGCGCTCGGCGGATGAGCTTGCGCGCCCTCCTCGAGCACGCGAAGGCTGGAGCGGACGTATCCGGCCGCCGTCACGAGGGCAATCACCAGGAATTCCATGGCTCCGCGTCCCTGAGCGGTATCCTCTATACTGCAATGGCGCACCGAGTGCGCCATGTTGCAGGCTGCTCCAATCCTCGCGGACCAGAAGTGGCGATGACCCTCGCGACAGCGACGCCTCCCGAGACCGACGCGTACCGCGCAGCGATCGACGACGTCATCAGGGCGCTTGGCACCGATGCGCGCCGCGGCCTGAGCGAGGCCGCGGCACGAGCCCGCCTCGCTCGCGACGGGCGCAACGAGCTGGCGGCGGCACCGCCGGTGCCCGCGTGGCGCCGATTCCTCGCGCAGTTGCAGGATGTGCTCGTCATCCTCCTCCTGATCGCGACGGCAATCTCGGCGTTGCTGTGGGCGTATGAGCGCGACACCGCGCTGCCGTACGAGGCGCTGGCGATCTTCACCGTGGTGCTGCTCAACGCGACGATGGGCTACATCCAGGAGTCGCGTGCCGAGGCGGCCGTGGCGGCCCTGCGGGCGATGTCGGCGGACGAGGCGACCGTGATCCGTGATGGTGTGCGACGGCGCATCCCCGCGGCGGAGCTCGTGCCCGGGGACATCGTGCTCATCGAGGAAGGCGACACGATCCCCGCCGACGCGCGCGTCATCGAATCGACGGCGCTCCAGACGGCGGAGGCGGCGCTGACCGGCGAGAGCCTGCCGGTGTCGAAGGATGCCGACCCGATCGACGACGAGGTCGCGATCGGCGATCGCCACAACATTGTGTTCAGTGGGACCGCGGCGACCTACGGGCACGGCATCGCGGTGGTGACTGCCACCGGAATGCGCACCGAGACGGGGCGCATCGCTGGCATGCTGCAGGAGCCCCACGACGAGGCCACCCCGCTGCAGCGCGAGCTCGACCGCACGGGCAAGGCGCTGGGACTCGTCGTCGTCGCGATCGCGATCGTGATGATCGCGACCATCATCCTCGTCGAGGACGTGCGGACCTTCACCGCCATCGTCGACGTGTTGATCCTCGGCGTTGCGCTCGCGGTGGCGGCGGTGCCGGAGGGGCTGCCCGCGATCGTCACGGCCGTCCTCTCGATCGGCGTGCAGCGCATGGCGGAGCGGAACGCCATCGTGCGACACCTGGCCGCGGTGGAGACGCTCGGCTCGGCGAGCGTCGTCGCGTCCGACAAGACGGGCACGCTCACGAGGAACGAGATGACGGTGCGCGTGGCGGTCACGGCGAGCGGCCGCGTGTCGTTCGGCGGGTCGGGCTACGCGCCCGAAGGAGAGGTGCGCCGGGACGACGGCGGGCCGATCGAGGGCGCGCTCCGGATCGAGCTCGAGCGCGCGCTGGCGGCCGGCGACCGCGCGAACAACGCCGAGGTGCGGGAGCGCGATGGGCGATGGATCGTCGAGGGCGACCCCACCGAGGGCGCACTGATCGTCGCGGCGCGCAAGGCCGGCCTCGAGAGCGGGGTTCTCGACGCCCGCCTGCCCCGTGTCGGCGAAGTGCCGTTCTCGTCCGAGCGAAAGCTGATGAGCACGATACACCGGGACGCCGAGCGCGAGGAGGCGATGGTCGTGTTCACCAAGGGCGCGCCGGACATCCTGCTCGCCCGCTGCACGCGCGAGATCGTGGGCGATGGGGTGCGGCCGCTGACGCCGGAGCGCCGGGCGGAGATCCTGCGCGTCAACGAGTCGCTCGCCGGCGAGGCGCTCCGGACGCTCGGCGTCGCCATTCGCCGGTTGCCACCTGACGCGGCGCCCATCGCGCCCATCGCGCCCACGTCGGCACGCCGCGGTGGCGTCGGCGAAGTCGTCGAGCAGGACCTGGCGTTCGCCGGGCTGATCGGGATGATCGATCCACCGCGGCCCGAGGCGGAGGGCGCGGTCGCGCGGGCGAAGGGCGCGGGGGTTCGTCCGGTGATGATCACCGGCGACCATCCGAGAACCGCCGCGGTCATCGCGCAGGAGCTGGGGATCGCCGAGGATGGCCGAACCGTTACTGGAGCGGAACTCGACCGGCTCACCGACGACGCGCTCGCGCGCACCGTCGCGGACGTGTCGGTCTACGCGCGCGTCAACCCCGAGCACAAGCTGCGCCTCGTCAAGGCGCTGCAGCAGGGCGGTGCGATCGTCGCCATGACCGGCGATGGCGTGAACGACGCGCCGGCGCTGAAGACGGCGGACATCGGCGTGGCGATGGGCATCACCGGCACCGACGTGTCGAAGGAGGCCGCCGACATCGTGCTCGCCGACGACAACTTCGCGTCCATCGTTGCCGCCGTGGAGGAGGGGCGGGCGATCTTCGCGAACATCCGGCGCTTTCTGCGATTCCTCCTCTCGTCGAACATCGGCGAGGTGCTCACGATGTTCTTCGGCGTGCTGCTGGCGGGCCGGCTCGGGTTGCGCGGGCAGGGTGACACCCTGGTGTTGCCGCTCCTCGCGACGCAGGTGCTGTGGATCAATCTCGTGACCGATGGCGCTCCGGCGCTCGCGTTAGGCGTGGACCCGGCCGATGAAGGACTGATGCACCAGCCCCCGCGCCCGCACGGCGAGGGGGTGATCACGGTCCGCATGTGGCGCGGCATCTTCTTCGTGGGGATCGTGATGGCCGCGGCGACGCTCTACATCCTCGATGCGTCGCTCCCGGGCGGGTTCGTGGAGGGCACGGGCGACCTGCGCTACGCGCAGACCATGGCGTTCACCACGCTCATGCTGGCGCAGATGTTCAACGTCCTGAACGCGCGCTCGGACGAGCGGAGCGCGTTCACGCACCTGTTCACCAATCGCTGGCTATGGGGCGCGATCGTCCTGTCGATCGCGCTGCAAGCGCTCGTGCTGTACGTGGCCGTGATGCAGCGGGCGTTCGGGACGGTTGCCCTGAGCGCCGGAGACTGGCTGCGCTGTACGCTGGTCGCGAGCACGGTACTCTGGCTGCGAGAGGCGAGCAAGGTGGTGACGCGCTGGCGCGCGAGGCGGCTCCCAGCTGACGGGTGACGGCTCGCGCCGCAGACGCGCGGCTTCCGACTTCCCGATGGCGCGCAGCCGCCTCAGCGCCTAGCATACCCCTATGCGGCTCTTCGACATTCCGCGCGAGCGCGCCCAGCTCCTCGTCATCGGGCTCGGGCTCGCGATTCTCATCGCCGTCATCCCGTTCGCCACCGGGCTGCTCGGCGCAGCAGTGTTGTGTGTCGTGTTCGGTCCAGTGCACCGGCGCCTGTCGCGGTACCTGAAATCGCGTGCCGCCGCGGCAGTCACGCTCGTGATCGCCGCGGTCGTCATCCTCGTGCCCGGCACGCTGCTCGTCACGATCATCATCGATCGGATGCCGGCGGCGATCGTGACGCTGCAGCAGAGCACGATCTTCGCGCGGCTCTCGACGCTCCGCGTCGCCGACCTCGACGTCGGCGCGTACCTCGCGAGGATGGGCGACGACGCACTCGCCTGGCTGTCGCCCCGGGCGTTCGCGCTGTTCGGCAGCGCGGTACAGGCCACGCTGAACATCTTCATCGCGCTGTTCGGTCTCTACTTCATGCTCGTGGGCGGGCCGGACATGTGGCTCCGACTCCGGGACTACCTGCCCTTCTCGAGCGCGAGCTCCGAGACGCTGCGGGAGCGGTTTCGCAGCGTGACCGAGGCGATGTTGTTAGGTATCGCGCTCACCGCCACGTTGCAGGGCACCGTGGTGGGGCTCGGGTTCTGGGTGGTCGGGCTGCCGCAGCCGCTCTTCTGGGGATTGATCACGGCGTTCGCGTCGATTCTCCCGGTGATGGGGAGCGCGCTCGTCTGGCTTCCCGGCGCGATCGTGCTGGTGGCCGAGGGCCGGTACGGGGCGGCGGTGGCGCTGCTGGCGATCGGCGCCGGCATCGCGTCGAACATCGACAACGTCATTCGCCCCGTGGTCTACCGGCGCGTCTCGCACATCCACCCGATGACCACGATCGTCGGGGCGTTCGCCGGCGTGGCACAATTCGGGTTGATCGGTGTTCTACTCGGCCCGCTCGCGATCTCGTACTTCTTCGAGCTCGTTCGGATCTATCGCCTGGAGTATAGGGCGCCGGCACCGGTTGTGCCCGCAATGACTGACACGACCGACGAGTCCGCGTCGGGGGCGCTCGCGCGCGTGCCGTAAGCGCGTCGGGTGGTGGGTGCTGGCGGCAGGGATGGACGCAATGGCTGCATGGCGGGGCGAGACGTCCGGTATCGTCCGGTTCGGCTCGAAGCGGAGGCCGGTGCCGGCGCGGTGCATGACGAGACGGGCGCGGCGCTCGCCATTTGACGGAGGTATACCGCGATGACTCCACCATCAGCACCGACAGCGGCCGATCCGTTGAACGCCCACGTCGCCGACCAGCTCGACGAAGTGGCGGCGCTGCTCGAGGAGCAGAAGGCGAATCCCTTTCGGGTGCAGGCGTATCGCAACGCCGCGGCCACGGTCCGCGCGCTCCCGCGCGGCGTCGACGACATTCTCGACACCGAGGGATTGGCCGGGCTGGTTCGACTACCGACCATCGGGAACTCGCTCGCACGCGTGATCGAGCAGATCGCGACGACCGGACGGCTCCCCATGCTCGAGCGGCTCCGCGGCCAGAGCGATCCCATCGGACGACTCGCGTCGGTGCCAGGGATCGGTCCGACGCTCGCGCGGCGGTTACACGATGAGCTCGAGATCGAGACCCTCGAGCAGCTCGAGCGTGCGGCGCACGACGGCACGCTACGGAAAGTTCCCGGCTTCGGCGAGAAGCGCATCGCGGCCATCCGCGACGTGCTGGCGACTCGGCTCGGCCGCCGAGGCTCGTCCGCCGCGGTACGCGAGCGCGCCGGCGAGCCGCCCGTGGCCGAGTTGCTGGACGTGGACCGCGAATATCGCGAGAGAAGCGAGGCCGGCACGCTGCCGCGCATCGCGCCGCGCCGGTTCAATCCGACCGGCGAGCGGTGGTTGCCCGTGCTCCACACGTCGCGCGGCTCGCGCCAGTACACGGCGCTGTTCTCCAACACCCCGCGCGCGCACGAGCTGGGCAAGACGCATGACTGGGTGGTCATCTACTTCGACGACGATCGGGGCGTGGAGGGCCAACGAACCGTCACTACACCGGCAACCGGTCCGCTCAGGGGGAAGCGCGTAGTGCGCGGGCGTGAGGCGGAGAGCGAGCGCTACTACGCCCACGAGCGAGGAGAAGCGCCCACCGCCGACACCGACTGAGCCTCGGACGGCCACCGGACCTGGGGATCAGGGATTCTCCCACGAACGATGCGCCTTCGCGCCTACATACGCGACGCGCTTCGTCGTGCATCGTGCACTGGACAGCCGCGGGGTGACCCGCGGCTGCCGTGGGTCGGCAGTGGTACGGATCCGCGGCGCGCGTACGCGCGCCGCGGGGGCCTGTCGGACAATCTCTGGTCGACTTTCCGGCGTGGTGCCGCACGACACAACGCGTATGCTGCATACCCCGCTCACCGTCCTCATCGTAGACGGCAACCCGGCCGATGCGCGGCGGTCGCGCGAGATGCTCGCGGGCCCCGCATCGCTCGCCGTGCCGCCGATGCGCGCGATCACATCGGATCGCATTCCCGACGCACTCGCGACGATCACGCGCGAGCCGGTGGATGCCGTGCTGCTCGGCCTCCCGCTTGCCGACGGGAGCGGGCTCGAGGCCGTGCGCCTCATCAGGCGCGCCATGCCGGGGCTGCCGATCGTCATCGCGAGTCCGCCCGACGCCGAGGAGCTCGCGTTTCGAGGCGTGCAAGCTGGCGCCCAGGATTACGTGATCAAGGGACTGGATGATGGTCGCGTGTTGTGTCGCGCCATCCGCCACGCCGTTGAGCGGGCGGCGCTGGCCCGCGGCCGCGACGCGCTCCTCTACCGCGAGCACGACGCGCGGCTCGCCGCCGAGTTGGCAAGCGTCGACGCCGACCGCGCGCGGTCGATTGCCGAGTCGCTCGGGCGGCGCGCGAGCTTCCTGGCCGATGCCGGAGTCGCGCTTTCCGCCACGCTGGACGCCCGGGCCACGCTCGCGACGGCGACGCGCCTCGCGGTCCCGATGCTCGGCGACTGCGCCGTCGGATTCATGGCCAGGGACGACGGCACGCTCGAATCGGTCGAGACAGCGTGTCGTGACCACACACACTGCGGCCGGGGCCTGGCGGAGGCACGGGCGCTCGGCACCTGCGCCGACATGGCGACGCTGCTCCGACGCGCGGAACGCAACGGCAACTTCGTGCTGAACGGGACGGGAGCGGTAACACCCGGCGGGTCATCGCGTCGGGCGCAGCGGGTCGTCGCGGCCCAGCAGTGGATGCTCGTTCCGCTCCAGGCCCGCGACCGCGTGCTCGGGGTACTGGCGCTCGTCGCGTGCGGGGCTGGGCGGCAGTACGACGAGGCGGAGCTCGAGCTCGCGGAGGCGTACGCCGTGCGCGCCGCCGTGGCGATGGACAACGCACGGCTGTATGAAGCATCGCGCCGGGCGACGCGCACGCGAGACCAGGTGCTCGGCATCGTGTCGCACGACCTGCGCAACCCGCTCAGCGCGATCAGCATGTGCGCGGTCGCGCTGCGCGATTTCGACGGGCACGCCCCTCGGGAGCGGGAGCGGCTCGTCACGACCATCCATACGTCGGCCGAGTGGACGCAGCGGCTGCTCGGCGACCTGCTCGACATCGCCAGCATCGAAGCGGGACGGTTGTCGGTGGCCGCGCGACCCGTCGATCCCGTCGTCATGATCAGTCACGCGCTCGATCTGTTCGAGCTGACGGCGCATGAGCACTCGCTTCGGGTGGTCGATGACATGCCGGACGTGCTGCCGTCGATCATGGGCGACCCACAGCGAATTCTTCAGGTGCTGGCCAACCTGATCTCGAACGCGATCAAGTTCACGCCGAAGGGCGGAACGATCAGGCTCGGCGTCGCGCCATCGGACGGCACCGTGGTGTTCAGCGTTGCCGACACCGGCCCCGGGATCGCGCCCGATCACGTCGAGCACATCTTCGACTGGTACTGGCGCGCCACGCACGAGCGCGCCGAGCGCGGAACCGGACTGGGGCTCGCGATCGCCAAGGGGATCGTGGACGCGCACGGCGGCCGGATCTGGGTGGCGAGCGCGCCCGGTGAGGGCACGACCATCTCGTTCAGCGTGCCGGTGGTGACGAGCTCGCCGCCGAAGGCGCGCCGGGCGCCTCGGGAGCGCGAGGCAGCAGTCCCGGCCTAACGCGGGTGGACGTCGCGGAGCTTCCGTGCGCGCTCGTGCGCGCCGTAGGCCAGCGGCCGACCTGCCTTTCCCGTTCCTCCGACAGACGAGCACGCGTTCACCTCGTATCATGCCTCTGCTGTTCGGCAATGGTACGACGACGCTCGCAAGGAGGCGGTATGACACGCATGAGACTCACGAGGCGGCAGTTCCCGCTGACCACACGGTTCTTCGCGGCGCCGTTCTCCGCGCCACTCGGCGACTTCGCCGACATGACGGCGCGCACGCAGCAGCTTCTCGAGGACGCGTTCGGCAAGGACTTTGCGGCGCCCGTGGAGGGTTGGATGCCGGCGGTGAACGTCGCCGAGACGAAGGACGAGTTCGTCGTGACGGCGGAGCTCCCGGGGATGAAGGCGGAGAACGTGGCGGTCGACTTCACCGACGGCATGCTCACGATTCGCGGCGAGAAGGTAGACGAGCATGTCGAGAAGGACGACGATCGCACGTACTACATGTGGGAGCGTCGCTTCGGCACGTTCCAGCGGACGCTGCCGTTCCCGGGTGGCATCGCCGATCAGAAGATCGCCGGGGAGTTCAAGGATGGTGTGCTGACGGTGCACGTCCCGAAGGCCGAAGAGGCCAAGCCGAAGCGGCAGACCATTCCGATCGCGACGATGTGACGCGAAGTGACGCGAACGCGGGAGGGGCAGATGAAATCGGACACGCAGCTGCAGAAGGACGTCATCGAGGAGCTGCGCTGGGATCCGCGCGTGAAGGACGCGGAGATCGCGGTGGCGGTGAAGGATGGGGTGGTGACGCTGGCGGGCTCCGTCGATTCGTACGCGCAGAAGTACGCGGCCGAGCGCGCCGTCGAGCGGGTGACCGGTGTACGCGCCATCGCTGACGAACTGAAGGTTCGTGCCGAGGGCCCGATGGAACGGAGCGATACCGACATCGCGCATGCCGTGGTGAACGCACTCAAGTGGGACATCGAGGTGCCCGACGATCGCATCACGGCGGAGGTCGAGAACGGGTGGGTGACGCTCAGGGGCGAGGTCGATTGGAACTACCAGAAGACCGCGGCCGAGCGTGCGGTGCGCTACCTCACCGGCGTGAAGGGTGTCTCGAACCTGATCACGGTGAAGCCGAAAGTCTCGGCGACGGAGGTCAAGGAGAAGATCGAAGCGGCGCTCAAGCGCCACGCCGAGCTCGACGCGAAGCGCATTACCGTCGAGACGCACGGCAACAGGGTGGTCCTCAAGGGCGAGGTCCATTCCTGGATGGAGCGGTCGGCTGCGGAGACCGCCGCGTGGGCGGCGCCCGGAGTCGCGGACGTCGAGGATCGGCTCGTCGTCACCGCGTGAAGGCCGAGCGCGAACGAGGGCTCGCTGCCGACCTGCGCAGCGAGCCCTCGTTCGTATGTTGGGGCGAGACGCGCACCATCATCTCGCCCAGTTAGTACTACTTTGTCGTTCCGAGCGGAGCCGCGTAGCGGCGGAGTCGAGGAACCCTCATCGTCCCGAGCGGGGGCCCTCTATCAGGAGAGTGAGGGTTCCTCGACTACGGGCCCTGCGGGCCCTCCGCTCGGAACGACAAAGTAGTGTTAGGCCGTTCTACATGGTGCGACGGCCCCAGCGCCGCGTGTCGAAGTGGGAGCCGTGATCGAACACGTACGTGCGCGACGTGAGCTTCCCATCGGCGACCGCGGCCGTGATGTCACTCGACGTTACGACACCGACGAGGGTCTTCCCCGTCATCACGAGCACACGGTGGATCTTCGCGCGGCGCATGTAATCCGCCGCCACGGTCACGAGCGTGTCGGGCGACAGCGCGCAGACGGGCGCACTCGTCATCGCCTCGGAAACGGTATGCTCCTCCAGCGTGTTCCATTCGGCGCCCGTGGTGGTGGCAATGCGATCGACCACGGTCGCGCCGGCATCATCCCAGAGCTCGGTGAAGTAGAGTGCCGAAGGGTCATCGTCCTCGCCCGATTCCGCGAGCACCGCGTCCTCGTCCTCATCACCGGCGATGTCGCCAAACCACTCGGGCTCGGCCTCGCGCTCGGTCGGCACGCCGGGCAGCGCCGCCGCGAACTGCAGGAGGTCCGTCCCCGAGACGACCCCGATCACCTCGCCGCCGGCGACGACGGGCGCGCCGCTCACGCGCCGCGCAACGAGGACGTCCATCGCCTCACGAATGCTCAGATTCGGGTCGAAGGTGATGACGTCCTTGGTCATGATGTCGCGTAGTCTCAGCATGTCGTTCTCCGTTGCATTTCGCCGTTCGGCGTATCAGCGCGGGATGCAGCGCTGGCTGTCGTCCGGAGTGCTCTCCGATGATACGATCGGCCTCATGGGTCCGGCTGTCGTGGAACCCGCGATTCCGCGTCGGAGATTCGGCGACTCCCGCCGCTGTCGATGAGGTCGAGTCGCAGGGCGAACCGCACGTAGTCGGTGCGATGCGTGAAGCCGAGCTTCTCGCCGATGCGATGCTTGTAGGTGTCGACGGTTTTGGGCGTGACGCCGAGCATGCGTCCGATCTCCACGCCGCTGTATCCCTCGGCGACGAGGCGGAGCACCGAGCGTTCGCGGCCGCTCAGGAGCGCGAGTTTCGCGCGCGCCTCGTCGATCGACGACTGGCGGTCGCGCGGCCGCACGTTGGCCGCGAGCAGCCGCGCCACGCTCGGCCGCACGTACACCTCACCGGCGGCAACGACGCGAATGGCTTCGACGAGCTCGTGTTCGGCGGCGTCCTTCGAGAGAAAGCCGCTGGCGCCGCCCTCGAGGAGCGGGATGAGCCGCTCCTCCTCGGTATGCATGGTGAGGACGAGTACCTTCGGCGGCCGCTCGAGCTGCGACAACTCTCGCGTCGCGGCGGCGCCGTCACCATTCGGCATGTCGAGGTCCATGACCACGACGTCGGGTGCGCACTGCTTCACGATCCGAACCGCTTCGATCCCGTCGGCCGCTTCGCCGACGACCTGGATGTCGGGGGCCGCGCGCAGGAGACCGCGCACACCTTCCCTGAGGATGGTGTGATCGTCGACGAGCACCACGCGCACGGTGTCGTCGTGCACCGGCACGCCGCGACGGGTAAATCGCTGCGTCGAGATCGACGCCGCCACGGCCTGCAGCGACGCGACCGCGGATGCTTCAGGACCGGGCGAGCTGAGTGCTCGGCCCCGCCGTGTACGCCTGGCGAGTGGCACAACCACCTCCGTACCCGTGGTACCTGCATGGTACCCGCTGGCGGACTACCTGCCAGCGGGTTTCGACCGACGAGGCGTCGGGAATACCCGCACGCGGGAATCGGCCATTTGCGGCGTTCAGCCCTGAGCCGTCGGCGCCGGTGCCGCCACCATCAGCAGCGTGTGCCCTCGGCCGTGGCGTATCTCGAGCACCTCGGGCTCGCCGGTCTCCTGCGTGGCCACGGACACCGACTCCACGTTGCTGATCGAGCGCATGAGGTGATGCCGCGGCAGTTTCGCCTGGCCGAGCATGATCTCCACCCGCCGGTCATGCGGGTCGTACGTGACGCCGACGAGCTCGTAGCCGCGCCCGGACACCTGCGCGCCGATCTCTGGATCATCGACCTCGAGGGTCACACTCCGGCCTGCGTTCCGACGCGTGAACGCGTCGAGTGCTGCCGTCCACTCCCTGGGCTGTGTGGACGTCGCGGTACCCGTGATGCGCCGCCACAGGTCCAGGGCCTCCGCGGGTGGTGGTGGCGGAGCGGCGAGCACCGGCTGCTCCGCGGCGTGCAGAATGCTCGACGCCACGCTGCCGAGAAACATGCGCTCGAGCAGACGCGGACCATGCGTGCCCACCGCAATGAGGTCGGCGCCGATCGCCCGTGCCGATGCCAGTACGCCGTCCACCGCGTCGTTGGTCGTGATGTGGGTCTCGACCGTGACGTCGTCGGGGACGTACGGCCGCAGCTCATCACGGAGCCGTCCGAACAGCGACTGGACCGCATCGGCCGGATCGCGCCCCGCTGGATCGCGTAGCGGCGCATCACTCATCAGCGGCGAGAGCACGTGCAGCAGCGTGAGCACGCCGCCGTCGCCGAGAAGCAGGAGTGCGGCCTGCGCCGCGCGCACGCTCGCCGGGGAGAAGTCGATCGCCACCAGCGCGCTCCGCGGCAGCGTCGTGAAGCCGGGCGGCACCGAGAACACCGGGCACTCCGATACGCGGAGCACCTGTGTCGCCCGCTCGCCCGCCACGATGCGGGTGAGTCGCTGGTGGGGCGCGGCGCCCACCACCACGAGCGTCGCGGAACGCTCGCGGGCTGCGTCCGCGATCTCTCTGGCGATGACCCCGATTCGCACCTGCAGCGGAGCGGGCGGAGCGCCGTCGGAGAATCGCGCGACGTAGTCCATCACCGCGGCTTCACGCGCGCTCCGGCGCGTGGCATCGAGCTCCGGCACGTACATCGGCGCCGCCTCCAACCCCATGCCGTAGACGAGCTGCGGATTGAGCACCGTCACGACCTCCAGCGGCAAGCCGAGCCGCTGGGACAGAAGCCGTGCCGCCCACACCGGCGCGCCGCTCGTGCTCGTTCCGTCGGTGGCGAGCAGTATCGGCCCCCGGCGAGCTGGATTGGCCGCAGCTGCTCGTGCGGCTCCGGCCGATGCGATGCCTGGGTCAGCGAGTTCTTCCAAGGTTGTGGACATGGGACCGCTCGATCGTTAGGGACACGTTCAGGATGTCGAATTCATCTCCAGCTGTGCGTCGGGCCGCGGCCGATCGTCCGTCGGGAGGGGCCGGACCTAGCAGCGTCCTCCTGTCGGGTATTCGGAGACATCGACCCCGGCGCCACCCGGGCGCCGCGCGGCCTCGAGTAGAACGCGCCGCTCCGCCGCCGCGACGTTCCGCCGGGTCGCCTCGATCGCATCGGGGTTCACGGAGATCGAGTCGATCCCCATGCGCACGAGCAGCTCGGCGTATTCCGGGTGCACCGATGGCGCCTGCCCGCAGATGGAGCACGTGACCCCCAGGCGCCTGCACTCGGCCACGATCGCGCGAATCGCGTCGGTCACCGCGCGATCGCGCTCGTCGTAGAGCGACGACAGGAGCTCGCTGTCGCGATCCACGCCGAGCACGAGCTGCGTGAGGTCGTTCGAGCCGATCGATACGCCCGTCACGCCGAGCCGCACGTACTCCTCGAGCCACGACACCACGGAGGGCACCTCGGCCATCACCCAGAGTTGAAAGCCACGATCGGCCGTCAGCCCGCTCTCATCGATGATCCGCTTGCACGCGCGGAACTCGGAGCCCGTGCGAACGAACGGAATCATCAGGTGCAGGTTCGGGAACCGCTCGCGCACCGCCTTGATGGCGCGTAGCTCGAGCGCGAACAGATCCGGCTCTCGCGTGTAGCGGAAGCAGCCGCGGTACCCGATCATCGGGTTCTCCTCGTGCGGCTCGAACTGCTCGCCGCCCTCGAGCCCGCGGAACTCGTTCGTGCGAAAGTCGGTGGCGCGGTACACCACCGGGCGGGGCGCGAACGCGGCCGCGAACCGCGTGAGCGCGTCGCGCATGCGCGTCACCAGCTCCTCGCCGCGCCCGTCGCGCAACAGCACGCGCGGGTGGGTCTTGCCGAGCGCCGAGAGGAGCATGAACTCGGCGCGCAGCAGCCCGACGCCGTCCACGCCCCGCGCGGCGACGGATTCGGCCAGCTCCGGCTCGCCGAGGTTCACGTAGATGCGCGTCGCGGTGATGATGGGGGCGGCCGTCGCGGCGGCCGGCGGCGCGGGCGCTGCCGCGTTAGGCGCCGCCGCCGTCTCCCCTTCGATGACGGTGCCGTCGCGCGCGTTCACGGTGACGCGCATGCCGGTGCGGAGCAGCTTCGTCGCGAGCCGCGTGCCGACGATGCAGGGAATCCCGAGCTCGCGCGAGACGATGGCGGCGTGCGACGTCATGCCGCCGGCGTCGGTCACCACCGCCGCGGCGCGGCGCATGAGCGGCACCCAGTCGGGCGACGTCATCCCCGTCACGAGAACCTCGCCGGCCAGGAGTACGCCGGCGTCGTCGGGCGAGGCGAGCACGCGCACGGGCCCGCTGGCCAACCCGGGACCGACGCCCAGCCCGCGGAGCAGCACGGCGCCCGGCGCGACCGCCGGCGCCGCCTTCGTGCGCTCGATGAGCGTCGTGATGGGCCGCGTCTGCACGAGGTAGAGCTTGCCGCCCTCGATCGCCCACTCCGCATCCTGTGGCACGCCGTAGTGCGCCTCGACGCGCCGCGCGAGCTCGGCGATGGCCCGCACCTCATCATCGATGAGCACGGGCGCCATCGCCTTGTCGGCGGCGAGCTCCGCGCGAACGGTCTCGCCGGTTCGCTCGTCACGTTTGAGCAGGAACTCCTTCCGCGCGACGGTGCGGCTCACGATCGACAGCGTTCGCTTGTCCACCTCGAAGTGATCCGGGGTGACCTCACCGAGGACGACGACCTCGCCGAGCCCCCACGCGCCCTCGATCACGAGGTGGCCGGGATCGTTGCTCGCCGGGTTCACGGTGAACACCACGCCCGCACGGTCGGAGGCGACCATCTTCTGCACCACGGCCGCGATGTGCAGCTCGCCACCGAGGCCCTGCTTGGCCTGGTAGAACAGCAGCCGCGCCGAGAACCCCGACGCCCAGCACTCCTTCACCGCGCGCACCAGCGACTCGGCGCCACGCACGTTGAGCGTGCTCTGGAACATGCCCGCGAACGAGAACTGCGCGGTGTCTTCCACCGTTCCCGACGAGCGCACGGCGACGATCTCCTCCGGCACCCCGCCGTCGGCCGAGAGCAGCGCGTAGGCGGAGAGCAGCTCGGCACGCACATCGTCGGGCATCGCGGCGCGGCGCACGAGGGTCTGGATGGTCTCCGCCGTCAGGCGGAGCTGGTCGGGATCATCGACGTCGAGCTTCGTGAGACGCTGGCGAATCGCGTCGCCGACGCCGGTCGCGTCCGCGAACCGCCGGTACGCGTCGATCGTGACTACGAACCCGGGAGGCACCGGAAAACCGGCACGCGTCATCTCGCCGAGGTTGGCGCCCTTGCCGCCCACGAGGCCGGTGTCCGCTTTGGTGATTCCCTCGAACCACCGCACGTAACGCATGGGCTCGTGCGTGGACGCCGGCGTGGCCGCCTCGGGTGCGCGAGTGGTTCCGGGCCGCGAGCCGGCGGTATCGACTGTGTTGACATCCGGACACATGAGTCGCTCCTTCGTGATTCCGCCTGACGTCGTGCGCGCAGGAACACTGCCACGCCGACGGTCGCGTGTACGCATGCAAGCTCTCACGTGGGCGGGCTCGCGTCTGTCGGCTCGTGGCCGGTACCTCGTCCGGATTCGAGCCACGACATCCGCTGCGGATGCCTGACGTTCGCGATGGGTTTCGCCCGACACCGCCCGGCCGTCGAACCGAATACCATGTACGGTGAGGTGCGACGCCGCCGGTCCACCGGAATCACGAGGCCCCATGTTCACTCGACCGCTTGCCACACTGACCGTCGCGCTCCTGACCGGTGCGTGCGCGTCGGCAATCTCCAGGGCGCCCGCGCAAGGCACCGCGTCCGACATCTCGCAGCTCGCGGGCGAGTGGCAGGGCGACTACAACAGCGGCGCGACGGGACGCCGCGGGTTGATCGCGTTTCGATTGCGCGCCGGCGCGGACACCGCCGAGGGCGACGTCATCATGCAGTCACGCGGCGTGAACGACCCGACGATACCCGACAACACCGCCGTCCCGTGGGAATCGCTTCGGACGCAGCGGCAACCGCTCTCCATCCGCTTCGTGTTCGTGCGCGCCAACGAGGTGTCCGGCGTGCTGGACCCCTACCGCGACCCCGACTGTGGCTGCACGCTCACGACGACGTTTCACGGCACACTCAGCGGGAACACGATCGAGGGCACGTTCCGGAGTGAAGGGGAAACCATCTCGCACGTTCCGCAGAGCGGGCAGTGGCGGGTGAAGCGCGTCACACCGTGACGCGCTCTCACCCACGCACACGCGGCGGTCGTTCGACGCAGACGTATGGAGGTGACCAATGACAGCGACAATGCATCTCGAGAGCATGGAGGTGGCGGTCCCGGCCGCGCTCGTCGCGAAGCTCGATGTGACGACCGGCGCGGACCCCTCTCGGATCAGCGAGGCCACGGAAGCGGCGGTGGGCAAGGTGCAGGAGTTTCTCGTGCGGAACAGGCTCGTCGCCGCGGGCCCGCCGCGGGCGATCTACACGAGCTGGGGCCCGGCCGAGGTGCGATTCACGGTGGCCGTGCCCATCAGCGAGGCCCCCACCCCGCTCATCGAGACGGAGGGGGTGACGGTGGAGGCGATCCCCGAGTCCACCGCGCTCCGCTTCGTCCATCACGGGCCGTACCGCGAGCTGCGCGCGACCTACGCGCGCATCGAGGCGTGGCTGCGCGAGCGCGGCGGCATCAGAACGGCCGCGGATTGGGAGCGCTACTCCCCGATGTGGGAGGAATACGTGAGCGATCCGGCGACGACGCCGGAATCCGAGCTCGTCACTCGGATCTTCCTCACGCTGCGCTGAGCGAGGCCGTCGTTGTCCCAGGCGGCAGGTGTCGTGAGCTGCGACCTCCAGCGCAGCTCGCCCTGCCGTCGGGGGCGGCGATGGCTTCTGATGGCGAAACGCATCATCGCGCTCGTCGCGCGATGATGCGTTTCGCCATCAACGCGGGGCGCCGGGATCAGCGGGTCACCGCCACGCGCCGGCCACGCGTGATCTGATCCGACGGGAACACGATCACCCGGTTGCCGGGCTCGAGCCCCGACGCCACCTGGGCCTCGACGCCTCCCCGCTCGCCGATGCCCACGCGCCGGAGCACCGCCCGCCCGTCCGCGACGATGTACGCGGCCCAGTCCTGGCCGACGCGGAACAGCGCGCTCACCGGCACCACGACGACATCCGGCCGCTCCCACGTGATGATGCGTGCCTCCACACGGTAGCCGTCGCCCAGCTCCGCCGGCGCGTCCGCGACGTCGATGATGACGTTCACCCGTTGCTCCTCCACACCTAACGCCGACACGCGGGTGAACGCGGCGGGCTCAATGGTCCGCACGCGACCGGCGAGCGGCTTTTCCCCGCCCCACCGGTCGATGACCACCGGCGCGCCGGCGCGAACGCGCGCGGCGTCCGACGAGAGGATGTCGATGACGATCTCCAGCGCCCCGGGGTCGCCGATGTCGGCGATGGGTGCGCCGGCCGTGACCACGCGCTCGCTCCGCTCCGGGATGCGCAGCACGCACCCGGCCGCCGGCGCACGGACGGACACGACGGCGCCGGGCGCGCCGCCACCGACGGCGAGCAACGCCGCGCGCGCCTGCTCGACGTCGGCCGAGGCCGCATGCGTGAGCGACACGGCCGCCGCGAGCTCCTCCTCCCGAAGGCGCACGCTCAGGCTCGCCTCCTCCCGATCGCGCTCGGGGAGCGCGCCGGCGTCGGTCAAGCGGACCACCCGGCCGGCCGCGCGCCGTTCCTGGTCGAGGCTCGCCCGCGCCTGACGCACGCGGGTCTCGGCCTCGCGCGCCATGGCCTGCGCCTGCGCGAGGCGCGCCTGCGCCTGGCGAACCGACTGCGCGTCGAGCGGCAGCGGCGCGATGCGCGCCACGACGTCGCCGGCGCGCAGATGCGTTCCCTCCGGCATGTCGATCCGCTGCAGGCGACCGGCCACCGGTGCCGTGAGCACGTAACGGTCGCGCACCCGCGTCTTCCCTTCGGCATCCACCGTGACCTGCAGCGTGTCGCGCGTGACGAGCGCGGTGTCGACGTCGAGGGGCTTCTCGCGCATCGCGAGCCAGACGAGGGCACCGACCGCCACGCCGGCTCCCGTCCAGATGAGATGTCTGCGTCCGAGCTTCATGGGGTCACTCCCGTGTCTTGAGCACGGCGACGAGGTCCAGCGCGTCGACCCTCCGGCGCACGGCGAGCCCGGCGCCCACGGCGGCCACAACGACCACGACCGCCGCCGCGAGGTACGTGGACGGATCCACGACCGTCGGGAACCGGTGTCGCTCCGCCTCGAACAACTTCATGAGCCACGCGGCACAGACGGCGCCGATGACGAAGCTGAGCGGGATCCCCGCCAGCGTCACCACCGCCTGTTCGCCGAGCAGCATGGTGCGCACTTCGCCGCGCGTGAATCCGAGCACGCGCAGGCTCGCCAGCTCGCGCCCTCGCTCGGAGAGCGCGATGCGCGCCTGGTTGTAGATGACGCCGGCGGCGATGATGCACGCCGCGAACACGATGATCCCCACCGAGGTCGCGATGTTCTCGGCCATCGTACGCCGGAAGTTGTCGAGCATCGCCGCCCGCGACGACGTGCCGGCCACGCCGGGCACGCGCTTCAGCCGGGCGAACACCGCGGCCTCCACCGCGTCGTCCACCATCAGGTACGCGCCCGACGCGACGTCGCCCTCGTCCAGCAACCGGTTCAGCGCGCGCCGCTCCATGTACGCCGTCGCGCCGATCATCTCGTCGAGCACCGCCACCACCACGACGCGCCGCTGCCGGCCACCGCGCTCCGTGAGCTCCACGTCGAGCGTATCGCCCACGCCGGTGCCTAACGCGTCAGCCAGGCCGGTCGGGAGCACGGCGCCGTTCGACGGCATCCGGTAATGCCGGCCCTGCAAGTCCATCAGCCGGCGAAGCGTCGCGTCCGCATCCAGGCCGAGGAGCTGCGTCTTTCGCAGGCGGGCGCCGTGCCGCAGGTGCACGGGCGTGCTCCGGAACGACTCCGCGCGCGTGACGCCGCGCAGGCTCCGCAGCTCGTCCATGGCGCGGCCGCCGCGCGGCTGCACGAACGCGACCGTGAGATCCTCGCGCTGGATCTGCTCGAACTGGAGCTCCATCAACCGGTTCACCGCATCCCACGGCGACAGGCCCGCCACAATGAGCGCCCCGGCCATCCCCACGCCCAGGATCGACGCCAGCGTGCGCCACGGCCGCCGCTCGAGCGTACGCAGGACCATCCGCGCCGCGGTCGGCACGCGCGCACCGAGCCCGAGGCGTTCGAGCAGGAGCGGCCGGTAGCGCGCCGGGCTCTCCGGCCGCAACGCCTCCGCGGGCGGAACGCGCACCGCACGCATCACGGCACCGAGCGCGCCTAGCAATGCCGCGCCACCGCTCACCGCGATCGCGCCCGCGGCGGCCAGCCAATCGGTATGGTACTCGAGCGTGGGAAACCGGAACACCTTCGCATACAGCGAGGTGTACTTCGCGCCGAGCCACGCGCCTCCGGCCAGTCCCAACACCGCGCCGATCACGATCGCGGCCGCGGCGAATCCCAGGTAGTGCGCACCGATGGCGGCGTTCCGGTAGCCGAACGCCTTGAGCGTGGCGATCTCGTCACGCTGCGTGGTGATGAGCCGCGACAGCACGATGTTGAGCAGGAACGCCGCGGTGCCGAGGAAGAACAACGGAAAGACACTGCCGATCGCATCGAGCTGGTGCATCTCGTCCACGATCACGTTGTTCGATACCTGGTCGGCTCGGCCGTACGCGCCCGCGCCGCCATAGGGCGCGAGCAGACGATCGAGGCGGGCGACCACGTCGGCCTCGCTCGCTCCGGGCGCGAGGCGAAGGGCGACATCGTTGAACGCGCCATCCATCCCCGCCGCCCGTTCCACGATGTCGCGATTCATCCACAGGATGCCGAAGCGGCGGTTGTCGACCATGAAGCCGCCCCCGCCCATCTCGTAGACGTATTCCGGCGACGTCGCCACGCCCACGATGCGCAGGCGCTGCCATCGGCCGTTGATCACCGCCCCGAGCGTGTCACCGATCCCGAGCGCGTTGAGGCCGGCGAACTGCTCGCTCACCAACGCTTCGGTACCCGTCGCCGCCGGGTAACGCCCGCGCCGGATGAACAGGTCGTTCGCCATCGCCCGCCGGTGCGCGGGCACCGAAACGATCTTCCCGGTCGCCGGCTCGGCGAGCCCGGGGACGTCGAGCGTGGCCGTGCGGACGACGCGCGTCTGCACCACGCCGACACCCGGAATGCTCGCGATGCGACTCGCCAGCGACTCGGGCGCGCGCTCCACCGACGCGAACACGTCGGCAAAGCGGTACTCGTCGTAGTACCGATCCCGCGCCTGCCCCACCGCCGCGAGCGTGCTGCGCATGGCCATGGCCGCCATCACTCCGCACCCGACCACGGCGGCGATCGACAGCACCTGGGTGCGCGAGCGACGCAGGTCGCGAAGCAGCTTACGGCGAAGCGCGGTCACGATGCCGTCACCAGGAGAGTACGTCGGGCGACGCGGGCCGGGCGTTCCGCCGTTCTGCGGCGATGCGCCCGCTCGAGAGCCGGATCACGCGGTCCGCCATGTCGGCGATCACCGCGTTATGCGTGATGATCACCGTCGTCGTGCCGAGCTCACGGTTGACGTGCGCGAGCGCACGCAGCACGAGGCGACCCGTCTCGAAGTCGAGCGCGCCGGTTGGCTCGTCGCAGAGCAGCACGTCGGGACGCTTGGCGATGGCCCGCGCGATGGCCACCCGCTGCTGCTCGCCGCCGGAGAGCTGCGCCGGGAAGTGATCGAGCCGCTCGGCCAGTCCCACGAGCGCGAGCGCTTCCTCGGGGCGCATCGGCGACTCGGCGATGTCGGTCACGAGTTCTACGTTCTCCCGCGCCGTCAGGCTGGGAATGAGGTTGTAGAACTGGAAGACGAACCCCACGTGCTCGCGGCGAAAGAGCGTGAGCGCATCGGCGTCCACGGCGGTGAGCTCGTGATCGCGAAAGCGTACGGCGCCGCTCGTGGCCGAGTCGAGGCCGCCGAGGATGTTCAGCAGCGTCGACTTCCCGCTGCCCGATGCGCCGAGGATGACCACGAGCTCGCCCGGATACAGGTCGAGGTCCACCGAGCGCAGCGCCGGGACCTCGATGTCGCCCATGTGATAGGTCTTCGTGAGGCCGCGCGCCTCGAACACCGGCTCACGAGCGGCGGGGCTGCCTCCCTCACCGTCGCCGGCCGTCGCCGATCGCGCGATGCCCGGCGGTCGCTCCGCTCCCCGCTTGCCGAGGCCGATGCGCGGCGCGACCATCTCTCGCGAGCGACGTCGTTGGGTCCAGATCACGGGCGAGCCTCCCGAAGCGGATGGCATCTGGCACCGGCAGGAAGCCGGCCCAATCGAATCGTGCTCGTTCGGAGACGCGTGCGTATCCGGGAACGGCCCGCATCGCGCGTCAGGTGATCGCTGACGGCGTTCGAATCTCAGGGCCGCTCGGATTGGCGGGCCGGACCTTGCAGGATGTAACGACGGCATGGCTACGAGGGAGCGACATCATGAAATGGTCGTGGCGGATCGGGCGCATCGCCGGCATCGATGTCTACATTCACGCGACGTTCCCGCTCCTGTTCGCGTGGATCGCGCTGAGCGGGCTCCGCAGCGGCGCCACCACGGCCGCCATCCTCTCCACCGTGCTGGTCACGCTCGCCGTCTTCGCGATCGTCGTGCTGCACGAGTGCGGACACGCGCTCACCGCTCGCCGGTTCGGGATCCACACGCGCGACATCATCCTCTTGCCCATCGGCGGCATCGCGCGTCTGGAACGGATACCGCGCGAGCCTCGACAGGAGCTGCTGATCGCGCTCGCTGGTCCAGCGGTGAACGCGGCGCTCGCCGTGCCGCTGTACATCGCGCTCGTGCTGTCCGGCGCCTCGGGTCGATTCACCGACATCGCGGCCGACACCGCCCGTATCACCCCGGTCACGCTGCTCGCGCAGCTCTTCGCCATCAACATCTGGATCGGCGCGTTCAACCTCATCCCGGCGTTCCCCATGGACGGCGGTCGAGCGCTTCGAGCGCTGCTCGCGATGCGCACCCGCGACTACGCCAGCGCAACCGCCGCGGCCGCTCGCATCGGCCGGGGGTTCGCGCTGCTGTTTGCGCTCGTGGGAATATTCGTGCTCAACAGTCCGACGCTGGCACTGATCGCGGTATTCGTGTGGATCGCCGCCACCGGAGAGGCCGCGTCGGTGCAGACCTCCACGGCGCTCGAGCAGGTTCCGCTCGCGAGCCTGATGATCACCGATTTCCGGACGCTCGCGCCCACCGACCCGCTCGCCCACGCGGCACAGCTCACCATCGAGGGCTTCCAGCAGGATTTCCCGGTCGTCGATCGCGGCGCGCTCGTGGGTATGCTCACGCGCCGCGACCTCGTTCGAGGGCTCGCGCAACACGGCAGCGGCGCGGCGGTGCTCGGCGTGATGCAGCGCGATTTCCCCACCGTCTCGCTCGACGACACCGCGGAGTCCGCGCTCGAGATGTTGAATGCGGCCCGCGGCACCGCTCTCCCCGTCGTGCGCGGTCGCGAGCTGGTGGGTGTGCTCACCGCGGAAAACGTGTCCGAGTTCCTGACGCTTCGCGCCGCCGAGCGCGGGGGCGCCGCGAGCACCTCCCGGAACGGTGGCATGGCGCGCGGGAGCTGATCACGCGCCGGTCGCGCGGCGGTTTCCCGGACGCCATGTCGGCGAACCTCCTGCTGACTCGCACCCGCCTCGAGGGTATCGTGTGGGACGCCGGCGGCCTCGGTCGCCCCACGTCCCGATCGCCCCACGGCTCGGGTGAATCGCATGAACGACACACGGACGCCACTCAACCGCGTGGTGGTGGGCATCGATTTCGGCAGCGCGTCGGTGGCTGCCGCCGGTTGGACCGTGCAGTGCCTGGTGCGCGACGCGGAGCTGGTGCTGGTTCACGCGGTCGGCGGCGGCGAGCGGACCGGCGACGGGTCGAGCCCTCCGCCACCGTCGACCGTCACGTCGCGCGCCGAGCGCGAACGTGCGGAGCGGCGACTCCGCGAGCTGCGCCGCGGCCTGACCGCCGACTTCATCTGGTGCGAGGCCCGGGAGGGGAGTCCGTCGGACACCATTCTCGATGTCGCGGCCGAGTTTCGGGCCGATCTCGTCGTCGTCGGCGCACCGCAGACCCCGCCGGGGTCGAGCGACCGTCATGACTCGACGGTCGTGCAGCTCATCCACCGCTCCCAACTGCCCGTGATCGTCGCGAGCGGTGGACTGCAGAACCAGCCGGAGCGGATTCTCGTGCTGACGGGCGACGCTGCGCCGGGCGCGATGGCCGCGATACAATGCGCCCGGGCGCTCGGCGCACCTCACGGCGGAGCGATCTCCGAGCCGGATCTCTGGCAATCCTTCGACGGTTTCGCATTACCGCAGGCGTCGGGCGCATCGATCGACCCCGATCTCATCGTCCTCGGCCATTGTGGCACTCTCGACCACGCGCTGCCGTGCCCCGATAGTCGCGTGGCCGAGCTGTTGCGCACTGCACGATGTCCTGTGGTGTTCACTCCGGAACGCCGCCGGTAGTCTCCTGCGTGACGAATCCGGCCCATGAGCGCGTGCGGCTCCATCCCGTCACCGGTCGCGGCGCGGCGCGGCAACGGGCGCCTAACGCGACGACATCATCGCGTGTTGGCGGTCCAGGCCGTGCTTGCCGCGGGTTTCGCGATGGCGTGCGTGAGTCCGTCCGCGACGGCAACGGAGCTGGAGTCCTATCGTCGCCGGGCCGGGAAGCCCGTCGTGGCCGACACCGCTCCGGCCACCGCGCGCGGCAGGTACGCGTTGCAGCGCGTGCGGCTGGTGAGCAGCACGGGGTTGAGCGCCGTCGGCCAACTCCTTCGGCCGGCCGATGGCGCGGGATGCTATGCCGCGGTCCTCCTGCAGGACGGACGCGAGGAGAACAGCGGTGTGATCGGACGCCTCCCCGCCGAGTTCGGAGACGTGGTCGTGCTGTCGCTCGACTATCCCGCCAGCGTACCCATGTCGCTCCGCCTTCGCGACCTCGTGCTCCACGGCCGGCGAGTGCGGAGCTCGACCGGCGACATTCCTGCGCTCTTCCTCCTCGGGGCGCAGTACCTCGCATGGCGTGAAGACATCGACACGACACGGATGGCGCTGGCGGCCACATCGTTCGCGGTACCGTTCGCCACCATCGCGGCCGCGGCGGACACGCGGTTCCGCGACGTGACGCTCATCTACGGCGCGGGAGACCTACCGGCCGTGCTCGCGGCGAACCTCACCGCACGCCCGCGCATGCTCCGCCGGCCACTCGCATGGCTGGCGATGCGCCCCTTTGCCGCGCTCGCGCCCGAGCGCTTCATCGGCCGCATCGCGCCGCGCCGGGTGACGCTGGTCAACGGAATCGATGACCCCCAGATGCCCGCCACCGCCGTGCGTCACCTGTTCGATGCCGCACGAGCTCCGAAGGCGCTCATCTGGCTTCGGACCGGGCATCTCATGCCCACCGACAGCGCCCTCATCCGCACACTCGTCGACACGGCGTTCGCGAGGATGCCGGTGCTCCGTGTACCGCCCAGCGCGAAGGGTTGTCACGTCCGCGACAGCACGCGCGCTGACCGGCACAGGGCTGTTCAGGCGCTCGTTGGACCGCGATGAGCGCCGCCTTTTTCAGTCGCGCGCTGCCGCCGCCGCTGGAGCGGCTTCGCGACCTTGCCGGCGACCTGCGCTGGACGTGGAGCCACAGCGCCGACAGCCTCTGGCGAACGGTCGATCCCGCGAGCTGGGAGCGGTCGGAGAATCCGTGGTCGATTCTCCAGGACGTTCCACACGAGCGCCTGGAGCAGCTCGCCAACGATCCGGCGTTCCTCGGCGAGCTGCATCGCCTGGACGAAGCCCGGCGCCGCCACCTGGTGGACCCGGGATGGTATGGCGCCCGCCACGCCGATGGCCCGATCCGATGTGCCGCCTACTTCTGCATGGAGTTCGGCCTCGCCGAAGCGCTGCCGCTCTACGCCGGTGGTCTCGGCGTGCTGGCCGGTGACTTTCTCAAGGCGGCGAGCGATCTCGGTGTGCCGGTGGTGGGCGTGGGACTGCTGTACCAGGAAGGGTACTTCCGCCAGACCATCGATGAGCTCGGCCGCCAGCAGGCGGTGTTTCCATACAACGATCCGACGACGCTGCCCATCGAACCCGTGCTCACGGCCGGTGGCGAATGGTTGCATGTCGTGCTCGCGTTCCCCGGACGCCAGTTGTACGTGCGCGTCTGGCAGGCGCGCGTGGGCCGCGTGACGCTGTACCTCCTCGACACCAACGATCCGCTCAACAGCCCCATCGACCGCGGCATCACCGGAAAGCTGTACCAGGGCTCGCCGCTCGTCAGGTTCCTGCAGGAGATCGTGCTCGGCGTCGCCGGCTGGAGGGCGCTCGACGCGCTCGGCCTGCAGGTGGACGTGTGCCATCTCAACGAGGGACATGCCGCGTTCGCCATCGTCGAGCGCGCGCACGCGTTCATGCGGCGAACGGGGCTGACGTTCCGGGAGGCGCTGTGGGTCACGCGCGCGGGCAACGTGTTCACGACGCACACGCCGGTGGACGCGGCCTTCGACCGATTCGATGCGGCGGCCATCGCCGCGTTCGCGCCCTACTTTCGCGAGTACGTGACGCGGCTCGGCATCGAGGTACGCGACCTCATCGCGTTAGGCCGTCGCAACCCCGACGACCCGTGGGAGCCGTTCACGCTGGCGCACCTGGCCATCCGGGGTAGCAGCACCGTGAACGGCGTGAGCCGGCTCCACGGCGAGGTGTCCCGCCGGCTCTTCCAGGGCCTCTTTCCGCGCTGGCCGCAACGCGAGGTTCCCGTCTCCGCCGTGACCAACGGCGTGCACGTACCGTCATGGGACTCCGCCGCGATCGACCGATTGTGGGAGGAGACGTGCGGCAAGGAACGGTGGCGCGGCACGCTCGAGTCGCTGAGCAGCGAGATGCGGTGCGTCCCGGACGAGACGTTGTGGGCGACGAAGAGCGAGGACCGGCAGCGCCTGGTCCAAGTGGTGCGCACCCGCCTCGCGCGGCAGCTCGGTTTCCGCGGCGCCGGCGCCGACGCGATCGCGCGGGCCGAGCACGTGTTCGACGCGAACACGCTCACGCTCGGATTCGCGCGACGGTTCGCCGAGTACAAGCGGCCGAACCTCCTGCTGCGCAACCCGGCTCGCTTCGAGCGGCTCCTCACCAACGCCGGGCGCCCCGTGCAGATCGTCGTCGCCGGCAAGGCACACCCCGACGATCCGGCCGCCGCGGCGCTCATCACGCAATGGATCGAGTTCGCGGCGCGACCATCCGTGCGCGACCGCGTCGTATTCGTCGAGGATTACGACATCACGCTCGCCGAGGAGCTCGTGCGGGGCGTGGACGTGTGGCTCAACACACCGCGTCGCCCGTGGGAGGCGTGTGGAACGAGCGGCATGAAGGTGCTCGCGAACGGTGGCCTCAACGCGTCCACGCTCGACGGCTGGTGGGCCGAGGCCTATCGGGACGGCGTGGGTTGGAGCATTGGCCGTGGCCTCGAGTGCGGAGCGTCGGATAGCGACGATGCCGACGCCGCGAGCCTCTACGACGCCCTCGAGCGGGAGATCGTGCCGGAGTTCTACGAGCGGGATGCGCTCGGCGCCCCGCGCCGGTGGCTCGCGCGCATGCGGACGAGCATGGCGGACCTCGCGCCTCGCTTCAGCGCGAACCGCATGGTCCGCGAGTACGTGGACGGGATATACGTCCCGGCTGCGCGACTCGTGCACCAGCGCGAGGATGGCGGGGGCGGGTTGGCGAAGGAGCTCTCCGCGTGGCAGGCGAGGCTCGCGCGCGACTGGCGCTCCATCCACTTCGGGCAGCTCGAGGTGGTCGAGTCGGCTGGCCAGTGGTCGATCTCGGTCCCGGTCTACCTCGGCCCGCTCGACCCCTCCGATGTCGCCGTCGAGCTCTACGCGGACCCGGTCGGCGTCGCGCCTCCGGAGCGCCTGACGATGGACGCGATCGGGAGCCTTCCGGGGGCGGTGCACGGCATCCTGTACCAGGCTCGCGTCTCGATGGACCGCCCCGCGTCCGACTACACGCCGCGCGTGATCCCCCGCCACGACGGTGTGCGCGTGCCGATCGAGATGGCCCTGATCGCCTGGTACCGCTGAGGCCTCACCCTCGGATCGCGCTGGCAGGCGGCGGCGGTGGGGCCGCGAGCACCGGGCACTCGGCGGAATGCAGCACGCTCGACGCCACGCTTCCGACGAGCAGACGCTCGACCAGCTTCGGGCCCTGCGTGCCCACCGCGATGAGGTCGGCGTCCAGCGCCGGCACCGACTTCAGGATTCCATCGACCGCGTCATCCGTGACGAGCCGCATTTCGACCGCCACGTTGTCGGGAACGCAGGGACCCAGCACGTCGCGCAGGTGCTCGAACATGGCGCGCGCGCCACTCGCGATACCTGGCGCGTCCGGCTCGCGGAGAGCGGCGACGTTCGTGAGCGGTGGCAGGACGTGGGTGATCGTCAGCGTGCCGCCGTCGCCGAGCAGCAGCAACGCGGCCTGCGCCGCGCGCACGCTCGCCGGTCCGAAGTCGACGCCTACGAGCACGTGCTTCGGAAGGCGGGTGAACGTCGGCGGCACCGACAGCACCGGGCAGTCGGCGGACCGGAGCACGTGCGCCGCCAGCTCGCCCGCGACGACGCGGCGCAGCCGCTCCCGAGGTGCGGCACCCACCACGACCAGGGTCGCGGCGAGATCGCGCGCGCCGCGCGCGATCTGCTGTGCGACCGAGCCGAACCGCACGTGCACGCGCGCCGGCGCGGCGCCGCCGGAGAAGCGCGCGACGTAGTCCTGCACGATGGTCTCTCGCGCGTCACGGCGGGCGTCATCGATGTCCGCGCGAGACACCGGCGCGGCGAGGGGTGAGCCGGCGTACGCCGGAATCGGCTCGAGCACGGTCACGACCTCGAGCGATACGTCGAGCTGCGCGGCGAGCAGTCGCGCCGCGAGTACTGGCGCGCCGCTCGAGCTCGATCCGGCCGTCGCCAGCACGATGGGGCCGCGTCGCGCGGGATTCATCATCCGCTCCCGGCGGCTCGGGGCGGTAGTTGCCCGACCAGGCGGGCGTCGTGTGATGGTGATCATGTCAGCCCTCACGCCTCCTCGCGAACCGAGCGTCGCGCGGCACCCGCCGGCGACTGCCTCTGGAGGCATGATATGCCCGACCACAGCGCCGCGCTGTCCGACCACCTCCGGATGCGGCGTAGGGCGTTCGCGTAGCCGATTCAGCCGGAGCGGCGCGGCGGAATCACGAGCACCGAGCAGCGACCGTCGCGCACGATCTCGGTCGTGACGCTGCCGAGGATCCACCGGTCGAGCCGCTCGTGCCGCTGGCTTCCCACCGCGATCAGGTCGGCGCTCCGAGCGACCGCGAGCTCGAGGAGCTGCGCACCCGGTGCGCCTCGCAGCACCGCCGATTCGACCGTCACGCTCGGCGGCGCGTTCAGGTCGCGAACGAGCTGCTCGAACGCCGCGGCGACGCCGAGCTGGCGCACCACCACCTCGCCCGCCGTTTCCTCCCGTACCGGGTCGACGGGGAGCGGGTCGACGTACGCGAGGAGCAGCGACGCAACCTCGCCGTCGGTCGGCTGCGCGAGCACGTCGAGCGCCGCACGCGCCGCCCGGATGCTCGCCGGCCCAAAGTCCACGCCCACCACGGCCCTGCGCGGAAGCCCCTGCAGCTCCGGCACGACGCCCATCACGGTTGCGCGTGCGCGCCGCGCGACCGTGAGCGTCGTCTCATCGCGGAACACGCGGTCGGCGAAGCCGTGCCGGCGAAGCCCCATCACGATCAGCGCGACGCCCTGCCGCTCCGCGTACCGCAGGATCTCCTGCGCGGGCGTCCCGAGCGCGATGTGCACGGGCCACTCGTTAGGCTCGCCGAGCAGGTCCGTGAACTGCCGCCGTCGCGCGCGCGCGTCCTCGGCGTAGGGGGCGTCGCCCAGGAGGTCGCGCGCGAGCGTGAACATGCTCGGCAGCGGCGTGGGGAACGCCGCATTCGAGATGTCGATCACCTGGATCGCCTCCACCGCCGCACCGTACCGCCGGGCCAGCGCCGCGGCGACCCGCACCGGCGCGGCCAACTCGGGTCCTTCCTTCACCGCCACGAGCACGGTCCCGGCTCGCAGCTGCTCGGCCAACGAGATGTCGGTCGGGAACGGGTGTGTCGGTTCGGCCGGCGCGCTCGCGCGCTCGTCCCTCGGCGTATCGGACGGCGATGGCGGCATCGTGGTATGGAGGGTCATGGGCGCGCGCACGATCGAGACCATCTCGATAGTGCCGACGCCGCTGGCCCGAGTCTATCCGGGGAACCCGGACGTCATGTCCGAATATCGTGCTCCATCGCGCGGACAGCGATGGCCGCGGACACCGATTGCCGCGGAGGTCAAGCCGACCTCATCGTGCCATCGGAATGCCTCGGGCCTACATCGCTGCACCGGCCCGCGCGGGAACGGCGATTGGACGGATGGGGAACGGCGAAACGGCCGGATCGCTCCTCGGTCGTAACGGCTCCTCGCGCCGGGCTCTCGAACAGCGGGAACTGCCATGACGCGGATGACGCCGAAACGGCCGGATCGGCTGCATGTGCGTGTTGTCATCCCGAGGAGGGGCGTGAGCCCCGACGAGGGACCTGGCGTGCGAACCGAGTGGCCGGACCGGCCACGAGCGACGGTCGGGTAGGTCCCTCGTCGCTGGCGCTCCTCGGGATGACAGACGGACCGGGGAGCCGATCCGGCCGTTTCGCCTCACCCCCATCCGCCCCATCGCCGTTCCCCGGCCTGGGTCCGGCGCAGCGATGTAGGCCCGAGCGGTCGTACCGCGATGATGCAGGCCCCAGCGTCCCGGCCGCGATCATCCCATCTCCGAGCCAGGGCGAGCACGCCAACCCCACATCCGCGCACGTCGCCGGACCTAGAAGCTGAACCCCACCACCACCGGCACGAACTTCGTTCGCTCCGGCGAGGTCGACACCGAGTGGTAGCGCGCCTCGATGAAGAACGAAGGCCCGATGATGCCCCCGAATGCGAGGCCGAGACCTCCGTTGTAGCCGACATCGGTCTGCGTGTCGCGCAGGCTCCTGAACTCGTCGATGGTGCCGCCAATGTTCTGCGAGACACGACGCCGGTACACACCGACGCCGCCGATGACGTACGGGCGCACGATCGACTGCGTGAGCGGCAGCACGAGGTTGGCCGACGCGCCGACGAGGTTGACGTCCCCCGACACGTCACCGATGCCATTCGACGGAAGCACGGTGTTGCCGACTCTCCGGATGACGGCGTTGTCGAGATCGCTGCGAGTCCACAACAGTTCGCCGCGCAATCCGAAGCGCCCCGTCCCGAGGCCGACGAACCCGTTCGCGACGAGTCCGGTCTTCGCGCCGTCGCCGAAGTCGCCGTTCGGTACGTTCGCGCCGATGGATGCACCGAAGCCGATGCCTGGCTTCTGCGCCGCGAGCGGCGAGGTGAGTGCGATGATCGCGACGCCGAGCGTCGCCGCCAAGATGCCTGGGTGTGATTTCATGGGAGCTCGATCTCCAAGGGTTCGACCCGCACCAATGCAGCTACCGCTCCATCATGACCCCGTAGCGCCGGGTTCGTTCGGCGGCGCGCGGATACACAGCGCGGACGTGATCTCCATCACATCGAGAGTGGTCTTTATCACACCGAGAGCGGTCTTTCCATTCATCACGGCGTGACGCAGCTCGTCCTGCTCGGGTTAGGCGAACGCCGACGCGGACCGTTGCGTCCCACGAGCTCGCCCACCAACGTGAGCCAGGCGCCGGCGGTCGGCGCCGCCGTTGCCGCATCGCCGGAGCCATCATGCCGAGCGCACCGCGGTGGCACTCGGCGCCGGGGCGGCGCGCGCCCAGGACCGCACCCTCCCCGCGCACCTCTCGGCACCGACCCGCGCCGCCATCGCGCGCGTCATCGATTCCGCGCGCGTCGCCGGCGTGCCCGTCGACCCGCGCTACTCGAAAGCGCAGGAGGGCGTGTTTCGCGGTGCGGACGACGCGCGCGTGTTCGCCGCCGTTCAACGGCTGGCGCACGACCTGGGCGAGGCCCGACTGGCGTTAGGCGACAGCGCGGCGGCCGAGGAGATCACGGCCGGCGCGAACGCGCTGCGTGCCGGCCTCCGGCCGGCCGACCTCGTCGCGCGCAGCGTCCCCGACGACGCGCTCATCTCCTTCCGCCAGACCGTCGAGCGCGACCTGCAGAGTGGCCGCTCGCCATCCTCCGCGTTCGACGCGCGCACGCGGTCGATGATCGACGACGCGGAGCGCCGAAGGCCCTGAGGGAACCAGCACCGCCGTCAACCGCCTGACACCTCGGCGTGGTCCGACAGCGGGACCGCCGCTCGCCCCGGCACGGGCCGCGCTGGTTGCCGCTGTGCGCCGCAGTGCGACGCTCGTACATTGCGCTCGGGTTTTGCGAGGACGACGGGGGGGGATGACGGAGCTGCGGGACCGCCTACAGACCAGTCTCGGCGAAAGCTATCGGCTCGAGCGTGAGCTCGGCGGTGGCGGGATGTCGCGCGTCTTCGTGGCGCACGACACGCGGCTCGGACGCCAGATCGTCGTGAAGGTCCTCTCGCCCGATCTCGCGGCGGGCGTGAACAGCGACCGGTTTCATCGCGAGATCCTCGTTGCCGCGCAGCTCCAGCATCCGCACATCGTGCCGGTGCTCGCCGCCGGCGAGACCGACGGGCTGCCCTATTTCACGATGCCGTACGTCGCCGCCGAGTCGCTGCGTCGCCGGCTCGACGACGGCAAGCCGCTGCCGCTGATCGAGGCCATCGCGGTGCTGCGCGATGTCGCCCGGGCGCTCGCCTACGCGCACGAGCGCGGGGTCGTGCACCGCGACATCAAGCCCGACAACGTACTGATCGCGGGCGGCGCCGCGGCCGTCACCGACTTCGGCATCGCGAAGGCGATCAGCGCCGCCAGGGGCGCCGATCGTCCCGAAGCGCCGCAGGGTTCGAACGACCTCTGGCCCGAGGCGCTGACGCAGCTCGGCAACTCGATGGGCACGCCGGCGTACATGGCACCCGAGCAGGTGGCCGCCGACCCGAACGCCGACCATCGCGCGGACATCTACTCGTTCGGCGCGATGGCGTACGAGCTGCTCACCGGAAGGCCACCGTTTCACGGACGTCCGCCGCACGGCGTGCTATCGGCGCATCTCGCCGAAGCGCCGCCGCCCCTCGAGACTCGCGCGCCGGCGGCGCCGCCAGCGGTCGCGGCGCTGGTGATGCAGTGCCTCGCGAAGAGTCCGGGCGATCGACCCCAGACGGCCGAAGAGCTCGTGCGGGCGCTCGAGCGGATCGACGTCTCGGGCGACTGGCGAGCGCCCGTCGCCGCGCGCGCGGCAGGCGCCGGCCGGCGGCGCACCGCCGCCATCGTCGCGGCGGCGGTGCTGGCCGTGGCGGCCGGCGGCTGGGCGCTCTGGCGCACGCTGCGCGACCGCACGCCGGCGCCCGATCAGAACATGGTGGCGGTCGTTCCGTTCCGCGTCGCATCCGCGGACCCGACGCTGCACTACCTGCGCGAGGGGATGCTCGACCTGCTCGCCGCCAAGCTCACCGGCGAAGGCGGGATGCGCGCCACCGACCCACGCCAACTGCTCGACGCGTGGCGGCGTGCCGGAGGCACGGAATCCACGGAATTGCCGCGCGACGATGCGCTTTCGCTCGCGCGGCAGCTCGGCGCCGGCCGCCTGCTACTCGGCGACGTCGTGGGCACGCCGAACCGCATCGTGCTCACCGCGTCGCTCCTCGGGTCGTCGCGCGGCGACTCGCTCGCGCGGCTCAGCGTCGAGGGACCGCCGGACAGCCTCGCCTGGCTCGTGGATCGGCTGGCCGCGCGGCTGCTGGCGGAGACGTCGCCGGAGGGCGCGCAGCGCACGGCGAGCCTGACGAGTACGTCGCTGCCCGCGCTCCGCGCGTACCTCGATGGTCAGGCGAAGCTGCGACGCGTGGACGTCGTCGGCGCGGCGACGGACTTCGAGCGCGCGCTCGACGCCGACTCCACGTTCGCGCTCGCGGCGCTCGGGCTGCGCATGGCGTCCTCCTGGTACGGCGACGCGTCGCTGCAGCAGCGCGGGGTGCAGATCGCGTGGCGCGAGCGGGCGCGCCTGAGCCAGCGCGACCGGATGCTGCTCACCGCGGTGGCCGGCCCGCGCTTTCCCGAGCCGCCCACCGCCCGGGAGCTGCTGCAGGCGCGCGAGCGGTATCTGGCCATGGCGCCCGACCGCGCGGACGCCTGGTACTTGTTAGGCGATCACGTCTTCCACTTCGGGTGGGTGCTCGACGTCCCGAACCCCGAGGAGCGCGCGCTCGAGTCGTTCCGCCGCGCGTCCGAGATCGACTCGAGCTACGTGGTGGGCTACCTGCACGCGCTGCCGCTCGCGCTCACGCTGGGCGACACCGCCGCCGCGCGGCGGTTCGAGCGGCTGCGCCTCGCGTCGGACACGTCGCGCTTCTGGCTCTCGCTGCATCGGTGGCAGGAGGCGTGGGCCGCCGGCGACTCCGCGCGTGGCCGAGCGATCGCCGACTCGATCGACCTGTCGCAGTACGTGTACGGCATGGACCAGGTCGCGTTCTACGCCGGCACCGGTGCGTCGGACGTGCGGCGTGCGCTCGACACGGCGCTGGCGAAGGCTTCCAACGATCAGCAGCGCCGCTTTCTGTCGCGCATGGCACACGACTTCGAGCTCGTGGCCGGTCGCCCGCGCGCGGCGCTGGCGCATCTCACCGCGTCGGCCGACAGCGCGAACGACGTGAACATCCCGGTGCTCGCGGTGCGTGACGCGCTGATTGCCGATGGCGACACCGTCGCCGCACTGGCGGCGGCACGCGTGCTCGGCGCGATCGAGTCGGCGCCCATCCCGGACGACTCGGCGCGGCGCATGACGCAGCGCGCCGCGACGCGCGCCCTGGAGCCGTGGCGCCTCTCGCGCGGCGACACGTCGCAGACGCGGCGCAGCATCGAGCGCCTGCGGGCGCTCACGCGGCCGCTCACGGGCGCGCGAAAGGTGGATGCCGAAGTCGAGATCGCGGCCATCGAGGCGATGCATGCCGAGGTGACGCGGAGCCCGGACCTGCGCGCGGTGACGCTCCGGCTCGACTCTCTGCTGCGCATCACCGACTATCCGGGCACGCACCCGGGTCGCGCATCGTTCGCGAACCTCGTCGCCGCGCGGCTGCTGGAGAAGCTCGGTGACGTCCGCGGCGCGCTCGCTGCCGCGCGACGCCGCTCCGATGCCTGGACGCCGAACAACCCCTACGTGGCGGCGCAGCTCCGGGAGCAGGGCCGCCTGGCCGCGTTGGCCGGCGAGCGCGAGGAGGCCATCCGGGCCTACCGGCAGTACCTCGCGCTGCGCGCCGACGCCGAGCCGGCGCTGCGGCCGCAGGTGGAAGCCGTTAGGCGGGAGCTCGGGCAACTCGAGAAGGCCAGCGCGGGCAAGTAACCGAACAGCGCCTCGTCGAGCTATCGTCCACACCGCCTGAGCAACCGCTTCGGCTCCGCCGCGTTCGGGAACAGCTCCCGCGCCGTGCCGGCGTACTGGCGCACCCGCTTGCAGTCCCCGCGCGCCGCGTACGACTCGGCCAGGCGAATGTTGATGCGGTAGCTCCCGGGGTCCAACAGCGCCGCGCGCGCTGCCCTGATGCTCGTCGTGGCCGATGTGTAGACCGACATTGCCGCGATCTGCCCACTCGCGCGCAACACCACCAGCACTGCCATCACCACCGCCAGCCCCACCACCGGACCGCGCGTGTGCGCCGGCAGCGTCATCCGCGCTTTCGACGCCGGTGAGAGCGCGCCGGCTATCGCCCACACGAACAGGCTCGGGATCGCGATGAGCATCACCGCGTCGAACGCGCCCACGACGCCGTAGATCACGACTGTCGCCGCCAGCGCCACGGCCGCCAGCCGGTCACCCGATGCCGTTGCCGATCGCGCGCGCACCCAGGCACCCACCAGCAGGCCGAACATCCCCAGCGTGAACAGCGCCATCGATGCGAGCCCGCGCTCCGCGACGAGCGCCACCCAGTCGCTGCTCGGCCACGGGTTCGAGGTCATCCCCTCGTCGTTGAGCGACGGATCGTTGCGCGACGCGAACCGCGGATACTCGACCGCCCAGTTTCCGGGACCGACGCCGACTATCGGGTGCGCGCCCGCCATACGGAGTGAGTTGCGGTACTGCACCAGCCGGCCGGCGCCGCTCCCTTCCTTATAGTTGACGACCCCGCGCACCGAGTCGAGGTACGGCGAGTCGCTCTTCCACTCGAGCGCGTTGGGGAGCAGCAGCGCGGCGACCACCGCGACCGCCACGACCCCGGCGAGCACGAACGCCCGCCGCCGCAGCCCATCGGTCCACGTGTCGCGCATCCGCCAGCCGGTCAGGAACATGACCGCGCCGCCGACGATGAGCGCCAGCCACGCCGCTCGCGACCGCGAGAGCACGAGCGCCGCCGCGACCAGTGCCATCCCGGTCGCGCTCAGCGAGAACCCCCACCCGCGACGCGCCTCGAGCGCGCACAACAGGATGATCGGCGTGCCGATGGCCGACAGGTGCGCCATGAAGTTGCGATTGCCGAACGTGCCGCCAGGTGCTCGACTCAGGCTCATGTACTCGGGCTCGATGCCATACGCCTGAAGGAGCGCCGTGACCGCCCCGGCCACCACGGCGGTCGCGAGACCGATCACGAGCGCCCGCTCGTATCCGGCAGCCGCGAGGGCGCGCGCCACCCAGAACATCGTGATGCCGCTGGCGGTGATCGCCAGCGCGCGCGTCGCGACCCACCAGTTCCCCGCGAACAGCGCGGAGACCACGCTCAGCACGATGAACGCGATGAGGAAGGTGTCCACACGCGTCAGCGATGGACGAGGGCGCCGCGCCAACATGATGAGCCCCGTAATGGCGGCCGTCACGTGCAGCGCGAGCTCCTTCGGCACGAAGAAGCGGTCGAGGTCGAACGCCTTGTACGGAAGCGCGAGGAGCACCACCGCAAAGGCACCGAGGATGACGAGGGAGAGCGAGATCCGATCGGCGAGCGCCCGGCCTGGCGCGGGCGAACGAGCACCATCCATTACCGAGAGTCCGTGCGCCCCGTCCGCGGGCCGTCCGGCTCCCACCGCTGATCTTCCCACTCCACCCCTCTCGACCGTGTGCGCCATCGCTCGCCGGTTGAATTCCAGATCATCGTTCGACGTCCGCGCGCCCTTCGACGCGACGTCTGGCGTCGGGGTAACTTACGACGCGATCGATGAGGCTGCCGCCGTGGGTGAGCGGCCGGCCGCGTTACACTGCGCGGACCGCGACGGTCACAGCGCACCAGCATCTTGCGCGGGCGTCGGACCGCACGGCATTCTCGAAGTGTCGGCCGCTCGCGCGACGCCGCGCGACACATCGGCCTGCGCGAGGAACCGATCTCGCTCCAGTGCACGAGGACGCAGCGGGCGCCACGTCGGTGGAAATTCGGCTGCTGGGCGAGCTGCAGGTCGAGCGGGCGGGCCATGCCCTCGAGCTCCCCCGCTCCCGCAGGGCGCGGGCGCTGCTGGCGTATCTCGCAGCGTCGGCCACGCCGCAGCGCCGCGAGCTGCTGTGCGACCTGCTGTGGGACGGACCGGACGATCCCCGCGCCCAGCTACGATGGAGCCTCACCAAGCTTCGACCGCTGCTGGATGAGCCGGCGGCGACTCGACTCATCGCCGACCGCGAGCACGTGGCGCTCGACTCGCGGTACGTATCGGTCGATTGGCACGAGGTGCAGGCTCTGGTGGGCGCCCGACCGGGCTCGGCACCGCTCGATGCGCTGCGCGCTGCCGCCGGGCGATTCCGCGGCGAGTTCATCGCCGGGCTCGAGCTCGCCGACTGTTACGCCTTCTCCGCCTGGGTCGCCGCGCAACGCGACGCCACTCGCGCACTTCACCGCGACGTACTGGGCGCCCTGGTCGATGGACTCCGCGACGACCCGGCGGAAGCGCTCTCGTTCGCGAGACGGCGCGTCGCCATCGACCCCTTCGCCGAAGACGCCTACGCCGACGTGATCGAGCTCCTGGGCGCGCTCGGCCGCGTGCGCGAGGCTCGTGCCGAATACGACGCGTGCCGCCGGCTGCTCAAGCAGGAGCTTGGACGAGCGCCCGGTGCGCTGCTCGAGCAGGCGCGCGGGCGCGCCGATCGTGCGCCACGCCTCCCGGCTCGGCCGTCGTCGCATCCGCCGGTGGAATCGAGACCGATCCCGCGCGCATCGGCCGCGCGTCCCGCCGCGCCGCTGGCGGGACGGCGCGCGGAGCTGGACGCGCTGACGGCATGGGTTCGCGGCGCACGCTCGGAACGAGATGCCGATTCACCATCCATCGTCCTGTTGACCGGCGAGCCTGGCATCGGCAAGTCACGCCTGCTCGAGGAGGTCGCATCGCTCGCGCGCCGAGCGGGCGGCGTGGTGTTGCACGGGCGCGCGTTCGAAGCCGAGATGGTGAGACCGTATGGCCCGTGGATCGATGCGCTGCGGTCGCTGGTGCGTGCCGACCCGGAGTGGCTGGCGGATGCCATCGACCCCACGGTGGCGCGGGAGTTGTCGGCGTTCGTTCCGGAGCTGTCCGGGTCACTGTCGCGCGCGTCGGCGGATGGCGCGCTGCCTGGTAACGGCGCGCGCGACAATGCGCGCGGCGCCGGAGCCTCCGACCGCACCAGACTGTTCGAGGCGGTGACCACGCTGCTCTCCTCGCTCGCCGAACGCGCGCCGCCCGTGGCCATCGTCCTCGACGAGCTGCAGTGGTTCGATGACTCGTCCGCAGCGCTGCTCCACTTCGTCGCTCGCGCGCTCCTGGGCGACGACCGCCGCGTCGAGCTTGCGAGCCGCACCCTCATCGCGTGCAGCGCACGGCCGGCCACACTGGAGGCGAACGCCGCGACATCGAGCATCGTGCGTGCGCTGCGGCGCGACGGCCGGCTTCGCGAGCTCCGCCTCGCGCCGCTGGCCACCGACGAGGTGGTGGCGCTCGTCTCCGGCGCGCACCCCGCCGTCGATGCGGCACGCGTCGCGGCGGCGAGCGAGGGCAACCCGCTGTTCGCGCTCGAGATCGCGCGAACGCTCGCGGAAGGACGGGCTGGGATTCCCGACACGCTCGAGGCGCTCATCGACGACCACCTCGTGCACATGACCGACCGCGCGCGCGAAACGGTCACGTGGGCCGCGGCGCTCGGCGGTGCCTTCGATGTGGAGCTCCTCGGCCACGCGACGGGGCTCTCGTCGACCGACCTGCTCACCGCGCTCGAGGAGCTGGAGCGGTACCAGGTCATCCGCGCGGGGCCTAACGAGACATCGTACGACTTCACGCACGACCTCATCCGCCGCGTCGCCTACGACCGGCTGTCCCCCGCCCGGTCGCGCGTGGTGCACGCCGAGATCGCGCGGCGGCTCGCCGCGCTCGACGACCCCACCGGCGCGCTCGCCGGCGACATCGCGCACCACGCCCTCATGGGGGGCGACGCCGACCTGGCCGCGCGCGCGTGTGCCCGCGCCGGCGAGCGGTGCATTCGCCTGTTCGCGCTCGAGGAAGCGCGCGCGCTGGCGTCGCGCGGGCTCGCCGCGCTCGCCGCGGGCGTGCCGATTCCCGAGCGCCGGCGCGTCGAGCTCGAGACCGTGCTGCTCAGGGTGCTCGTGCATGCCGGTGGGACACAGGGCCGCGAGCGCGACGTGCAGGCCCGCCTCGAGGCCGTCTCACGCTCGGCGAGAGTGCTCGGAATGCACTCGCAGGTGCAGGCCGCGTTCTATCTCATCTCGTACATCCACTACAAGGGCGGCGACTGGGATCGGGCACGGGAGGACACACTCCGCGCGGTGGAGGCGGGTCGGTCGAGCGACGGCGAGACGGCAGTGCGGGCCATCGCCAACACCGGACGGTGTCTCGCCTCGATCGAGCGCGAGCTGCCGCGGGCACAGCAGCTCCTCGCCGAGGCGCGGGCGCGCACCGGGGACGATGGGCCCGAGCTCGTCGACCTCGCATGGGGCACGGGCATCCTCGCCCACTTCAGCGGCGACCTGGACACCGCTGCCGCCGAGTTCGCGCGCGCCGTGGAGCTCGCGCGACGCGAGGACGAGCACTGGCCCGCGTGCGACTGTCTCGTGCGCCTCGCCTGCCTCGAGCTCGAGCGTGGGCGGCCGGACGCCGCGAAGGCGCACTGTGAAGAGCTGGCGCCACTGGCGGCACGACTGGGCGACGCGAGTGAGAAGCCGTTCGGCGAAGCGGTCGCGGCGCTCGCCGAACTGTCCATGGCCGGCGAGCGTGCGCGGGCCGACGGGGGCGCGTTGGAGCGTGCGCCCGACAGTTGCGAAGAGGCCGCCCTCCAGACGTCGCTCGACATGGCACTGCATGCCCTGGCCGACGCGGACGCGAAGGGCGCGCGCGCGTACGTTCTCGTCGCAGCCGCCGAGCGCGACCTCGCTGCCGGCCGCATCGAGCGCGCCCGGCGCCGAGCCACGGAAGCCGAAGCGGCCGCGGAAGCCGTTGGCCGGCGGAGCGAGCTGGCGCTCGCGCGGCTGATTCTCGCGCGCGCCGCCCTGTCGCGCGGGGACGTAGGCGCCGCGGAGCAGGCCCTCGCGCTCGTGGCCGCCGAAGCGGAGCGCGCGTTCTCGCTCAACGCGCGGGCGGCGCGCGCCTACGCCTCCGTCCGCGCGAGTCTGGCGCCGCCACCGGTGGCCGTGCCGCACGCGTGATTCCAACGCCCGTTCCAACGCTCGGCACAACGCTCGCCCGATATCTTCGGCGGCGTTTCAGGTTGCCGCGTCGGTGCACGGCGCATGTCGCTCGCGACAACTCGGTCGTCACCCCGTTACGCCGGAGGCATCGTATGGCAGCTCAGCCGAAACTGGAGCACCTGATGGTCGAGCAGACGTTCGACCCACCGCTCACCGACGAGCAGCACTCGGCCGATGGGCGCAAGCTCGATGACTGTCTCGGGCAGCACGGGGCGCGATGGGTGCGTTCGTACCTGTCCTCGGACCACCGCCGAATGGTGTGCGAGTTCGAGGCGCCCGACGCCGAAGCCGTTCGCGTGTCGTACCGCTCGGCCGGCATCAGGTTCGATCGCGTGTGGACGGCGGAGGTGTACGCGCGCGAGGCATCGTCGAGCGCGGCGGCAGCCGCGCCGGCGGCCGCGCAGCCCGCGTAGCACGAGGACCGATCCAGCCGCCGCCGCGCCGGGTCCGACACCATGCGACCGGCGCGATCCATTCACGTTCGTGGCGCGGCGCACCCGCGCCGGGAGGATACCCATGTCCGCGAAGAGCACCACACATCCGCAGGATGCGAGCGGCCGCCGCGCGTTTCTCGGCCAGCTCGCCACCACCGCCGCGACCACGGCTGCCGTGCTCGGCACCGGGGCCGGCGTTCTGGCCGTGCCGCGCTCGCTGGAGGCACTGCCGCCCACGCAGAGCTCCGACCCCGAGCACTGGCTCGACAAGCTGTCGGGAAAGCACCGTCAGGTGTTCGACGGCTTCGTGCCTAACGACGGGTTCCCGCTCGCGTTCGCGGCGACGTTCCTGGCCACGCAGGGCCCGAAGCCGGACGCCGGCGCGGTGCTCGTGCTCCGTCACACGGCCTTCCCGATCGCGCTCGGCGATGCCGTGTGGGAGAAGTACAAGATCGGCGAGACGTTCAAGATCACCGATCCGGCCACCAACGCGCCGGCCGTTCGCAACCCCTTCCTGAAGCCGAAGCCGGGGGTGCTCCTCACCGATGAGATGGCGATCGACCGGCTGATCGCGAAGGGCGTCCTGGTGGGCGGGTGCAACGTCGCGCTGAACGTCCTGAGCGGAAAGCTCGCCGGCAACGCCGGCGTGACGCCTCAGGTCGCGCTCGCCGACTGGACCGCGGCCGTCATTCCCGGCATCACGATCATCCCGTCGGGGGTGTGGGGCGTGAACCGCGCGCAGGAGAAGGGGTGCACGTACTGCTCCGGCGGGTAGGACTGCTTTTCGACGATGCCATCGCGAGGGACGACGGGACCAGCGCTACGCCACCCCCCACAGCGACACCGCCGTCCCCTCCGGCGCGAGCCCCGCCTCCACGTCCCCGCGCGGCAACGTCAGCGTGAACATCGAGCCGGCGCCTAACGTGCTGGACGCGCGGAGGTCGCCGCCCATCGCGCGCGCCAGCTCCCGGCTGATCGCGAGCCCGAGCCCCGTTCCCGCCGTGGATCGCGTCAGCGGGTTCTCGAGCTGCACGAACGGCTCGAAGATCGCCTCGAGCTTGTGGGTCGGGATCCCCGGACCGCTGTCGCGCACCCGCAGCTCGACCGAGCGCTCGCGGCTCACGCACTCCACGTCGATCGACCCGCCGCGCGGCGTGAACTTGCACGCGTTCGACACCAGGTTCACCACGATCTGCCGCACCTTCTCGCGATCGGCGCGCACGATGAACTGGTCGGCATCGGGATGCCACCGGTACGCGAGCTGTTTGGTGTCGATCTGCGGGCGGCACACGGGGTCCACCGCGAGGCGAATGTCGCGCACGGGCAGCGGCGCGATGCGCAGCTCCACGCGCCGAGCGTCCACGCGCGCGAAGTCGAGCAGGTCGTTGATGATCGCCAGCAGGTGTCGCTCGTTCATCTCGATGCGCCGGAGCACGCCGATCTGCTCGTCGGACATACCGCCGTAGATCCCCATCTCGAGCAGCTCGAGGTAACCCTGGATGGCCGTGAGCGGCGTGCGCAGCTCGTGGCTCATCATCCGCAGGAAGTCGGTCTTGGCCCGATTCGCCTCCTCGGCCGCGCCGCGTGCGGCCTGCTCCTGTTCGAGCACGGCGGCGCGGCGCAGCTCGAGCTGCCGGCGCTGCGTGAGATAGCGGCGGATGTTCGCCAGCGCGAGCGCGGCCGCGATGAACGAGACGAGCAGGCCGACCGCGAGCAGCACGGCGGCGTCGCTGGCGCGGTTGGCCTGCGCGCGCGATCGCGTCCCGAGCAGCACACGCTGGTCGTCGCGCAACGCTTCGAGCATGCCATCGAGCCGCGCCACAGCGCCGATCAGCCCCTCGTTGCGCATGGCTGCCACTGCCGCATCGAGTCCGCTGCGCTCCCGCGTCTGGGCGACACGATCCAGATCCTCGAGGTGGGCAGTGACGAACGGCGCCAGCGAGTCGACCCGGCCGCCCGCGCTCGCGTCGAGGCGCGTGATCGCCTGCAGGCGCGAGACGGCGCGCGTGGCGGCGTCGGCGGCGCGCTTGAACGTCTCACGGTCGCTGGCATCACCACGGAGCAGATAGTCGCGCTGGGCCGAACCCGCGACGGCCAGTGCCGAGCGGACCGCATCCACCTGCTCGAGCACCGCTTCGGTGTCGCCGACTTCGCGGCTGGAGGCGGCGAGCTTGCCCAGGCTCACGTACGACAGCGTGCCGATGAGCGCGACAGCGATGACGCCCGAGCCGAAGTTGAGACTGACTTTTTCGTAGAGGCTCAGCGCCACGGCAGCCACCAAGCGTCAGACATAAATGAAAGGGCGCACTGTGCGCTGGATCCTGTCTGCACGCCGGCAACGGCCGTCAACGTGGTCTACGCTACGACCCGTCATTGGTACGGAGAATTCGGCGGGATATACGTATGTAGCCGACCCGCAGCGGACGCAACCCTTCCGGGTGGGCCACGCGACGCTGTGGTCGGCCAGGTAGCTAGACGTGGCGTGCGCGGAAAACCCGCGGCGCCCCGGCGGCCAATCGTTCCATCACCAACTTGCTTGCCGCCGCACATACGCGCGGTGACGCAGATCGCAAATCAGCCCTGGGCATGTGGTTGGCGGCATCTAACCGCGACTTGACCGGGGCCCCGCCGCGCGGCCGAGCAGGGAATGCGGACCTGGCCGTCCGCACGCTCGCCCGATGATTGCGGGGAGATCGATCGCTTCACATGGATGGGAGTATCACATGCGTGCTCATTCGCCCGATCCGCACCCCTGGCCCGATCCGGATCCGACGCCCGATCCCATACCCGATCCCCGCCCCGACCCAGTCCCGTACCGGGGCGATCCGCCGGTCCGGATCATCGACCTTCCACCGAACACGCCGACACCAGGCATTCCGGTGGAGCACATCTAGAGGCGGCTGTCGAGACCTCGTGCCGGCGTCATCGCGCCGGACCCCTCGGGCCAGCATCGTCTCGCCGGTCCGATCGGGGTACGGCGATGGGGCGGATGGGGAATGGCGAAACGGCCGGATCGGCGCCGTGCGCGTGCGGTGTCATCCCGAGGAGGGGCGCGAGCCCCGACGAGGGACCTGGCGTGCGAAACCGAGTGGCCGGACCGGCCACGAGCGACGGTCGGGCAGGTCCCTCGTCGCTGGCGCTCCTCGGGATGACAGACGGGCCGGGGAGCGATCCGGCTCCTTCGGCGTCATCCGCGTCACCGCCGTTGCCGCTTGGGCCCGGAGCGAAGATGCCGGCCCTAAGAGCGGCCCGGCGCGATGAGGCTGGCCCGAGCGGTCATACCGCGGCAATTCCACCCCGCGAACCGGTAGCGATCGCCCCCTCACCGCTCCGCCTTCGCGAACAGCAGCGCCAGCGCGGTGTGCACCGCGAGGCTCAACGGTACACTGAGGAACGCCAGCCCCGTTGCGACGAGGTAACCGACGGGCCCGAGTCGATAGCGCGCCGAGATCGTCGCTACGCCACGCCGATCGATGTCGGAGCCCAAGAGGCGCCCCCCTCCCCCTCGCACGCCGTACCACCACACCAGGTTGTAGGCCACCGCGATCAGCGTCAGCATTGCGCCGTAGCACGCCGTCGCCTCCGTTCTCCCCTCCACGTGCGGTAGATACTCCGCCAGGAGCGCCGTCGGGAACGGCAGGAAGGAGATGCACATCAGAAAGAAGATGTTGATGAGCAGGAAGTTGCGGTTCGTTCGGTGGATGTACTGGAACATCGAGTGGTGGTTCGCCCACATGATGCCCAGCGTGCCGAAGCTGATCGCGTAGCCGACATACGACGGCCACCGCGTCGCCAGCGCGCGGAACACGCCGCCCACGGCATCCGCCTCCTCGACGCTCGGGACCTTGACCTCCAGGACGAGCAGCGTGATCGCGATCGCGAACACGCCGTCGCTGAACGCCTCGAGCCGGGTCGTTTCGGTGAGCGCCCCTGTATCGTTGCCCGCCTCACTCCCGGGTTCCACTGCCAAAGCTGAATCAGTCACTGCCGCCGCTCCGAACGTGGGAAACCCAACATAGAATCGACTCCGGGCACCCTCCAGCCGCCCGTTCGAGCGACCGGCGGCCTGAAAGGCCCGACCCCGACGGCGCGCGCTTCGTCCCACGCTTCCAGTCCGTCCGAACCTTCGTGCCTGGATTGGTTGTCCAAGTCCTCGTCCGCGGAACGGTCGAGCCCCCGAGCTGTCGATACGCGAGGTCATCATGCGTGACGTGCTTAACGGCGTCATCCTCAAGCCGCTCGGCTACCCGCGGCCGGACCAGCTCGTGATGATCACGAGCCAGTTCCCCGGCCTGGGCCTCGACAAGTTCTGGGTCTCCCCGCCCGAGTACTTCGAGCTCCGCGAGCGGGCGAACTCGTTCAGCGAGATCGGCGCCTATCGCGCCACTGCGGTGAACCTGAGCGAAGGCGACACGCCCGAGCGCGTGAACGCCGTCACCGCGACGTGGACGCTGTTCAGGTCCCTCGGCGTCCCCCCGCTGAGGGGCCGTGTGTTCAACGAGCAGGAAGACCTGCCCAACAGCGAGCCGGTGGCGGTGCTGTCGTACGAGCTGTGGCAGCGCGCGTTCGCCGGCGACCCATCACTCGTCGGCAAGCAGATCGACATCGAGGGGCGCAAGACGCTGGTGCTCGGCGTCATGCCCCCCGAGTTCGACGTCCACGACTCGAAGGCCGAGATCTGGTTGCCCATGGGGCTCGACCCGGCGAACCGGCAGAATCGCGGCAGCCACTTTCTCTATCTCGTGGGGCGGATGAAGCCCGGCGTCGGGCTTCGGCAGCGAACCCCGAGCTCCAGGGGCTGCTCGTGCGGTGGGGGGAGGTGACGCCCAACACACACGTCCCGCATCCGGTCAACCACCGGCTGCAGTACGCCTCGCTGCAGAGCGACGTCGTCGGCAACATCGCGCGCGCCCTGTGGGTGCTCCAGGTGGCCGTCGGCTTCGTGCTGCTCATCGCGTGCGCGAACATGGCGAACCTGCTGCTCGCGCGCGCCGAGGCGCGGCATCGCGAGTTCGCCATCCGCACGGCGTTAGGTGCCGGGCGCGGGCGGCTGCTGCGGCAGTTCATGACCGAGGGCGTGGGGCTGGCGGTCCTCGGTGGCGCGGCGGGGCTCGGCCTCGCGTACCTGGGACTTCGCGCGCTCATCGCCGCCAACCCCGACAGCCTTCCCCGCTCCGCCGACATCGGCCTGGACGTGCCGGTGGTGCTGTTCACCGTGGCCATCGCGCTGCTCACGGGCGTCGTATTCGGCCTCGCGCCGCTGCTGCACGTCGGGCAGCGTGCGGTAAGCCTGGCGCTCAAGGAGGGCGGGACCCGCAGCACGGCGACCATCGCGCGCAATCGCGTGAGGCGCGGCCTGGTGGTGGCCGAGGTCGCGCTGGCCGTGATGCTCGTCGTCGGTGCCGGGCTCATGCTGCGCAGCTTCTGGAAGCTGATGCAGTTCGACTCGGGGTTCGACCGCACGAACCTGGCGACGTTCGGACTCGTGCTGCCGGCGGCGAAGTACCAGGAGCAACCACGACGCGTCGCGTTCTTCAACGAGCTCACGAATCGCCTGCGCTCGACCCCGGGGGTGCAAGCCGCCGCCGCGATGCAGGGGCTGCCGCCGTTCCGCCAGGTGAACGCGAACGACATGGAGTTCGAGAACTACCAGCACGTGCAGGGTGGACCACCGGCAAACGTGGATTACTACCAGTCCGCGACGGTCGACTACACGACGGCGATGAGGATTCCGGTGCTCGAAGGCCGGTCGTTCGGCCCGCAAGATGGTCCGACGACTACGCCGGTGGTGCTGGTGAACGAGACGCTCGCGAAGATGTACTGGCCGAAGGAGAGCGCCGTTGCCCATCGCGTGCGCCCCGGCTGCTGCGGGGATCGTGTTCCCTGGGCCACGATCGTGGGTGTCGTGAAGGACGTGAAGCAGGGCGGCATCGACCAGAAGACGGGCACCGAGATCTACTTCCTGTACGATCAGACGGTCGCGATCCTCGGCGGCGCGCCGCGCAACATGAACCTGGTGGTGCGCTCGACACTCCCGCTCGAGTCCCTGGCGCGCGTGGTGCGCGAGAGCGTGAACGCGATGGATCGCACGCTGCCGATCGTGCGCCTGCGGACGATGGACGACGTGTTCGCCGATTCGGTGGCGCGCCAGCGGTTCCTGGCGCGACTGCTCCTGAGCTTCGCCGGGCTCGCGCTCGCGCTGGCCGCCGTCGGCACGTACGGCGTGCTCGCCTACCTGGTGACCGAGCGCCAGCGCGAGATCGGCATCCGCATGGCGCTCGGCGCCGGCCGCTCGAACGTGCTGTCGCTCGTGTTGAAGCAGGGGCTGTCCACGACGCTGATCGGGCTCGCGGTCGGCGTGGTCGGCGCGCTCGGCCTCACGCGGCTGGCGACGTCGCTCCTCTTCGAGGTGAAGCCGACCGATCCGCTGACGTTCGGCGCCGTGGCGGGGGTGATCACGCTCGTGGCGCTGGTGGCGTGCGTGGTGCCGGCGCGGCGGGCGACGCGGGTGGACCCGATGGTGGCCCTCCGCGAGGAATAGCGAGGAATTGGGGTCAGACTCGATTTGGATCATTCGGGCGCGCCCGAATGATCCAAATCGAGTCTGACCCCAATTCGCATACGGACGCAATATTAGGGCATGAGCCCAGTCCGTCGGTTCGCCACCGCGCTCCTCTGCCTCGGTGCCAGCATTTCGCTCGGCGCCCAGGAGCCGGTCACCGTCATCCGCACCGCCCGCGTGCTCGACGGCGCGGGGCGAACGATCCCGAACGCGACGATCGTCGTCCGCGGCTCGCGCATCGTGGCCGTCGGGCCTAACGTTGCCGTTCCTGCCGGCGCGCGGGTGTACGACCTGTCGGCGCTCACCGTGCTGCCGGGGATCATCGACGCCCACGATCACGTGGTGTGGCACTTCAACCCGCGGGGCCGGTTTCACGCGGGCAACGACGGCGAAACGGAGTTCGAGGGGGCGCTCGCCATCGCCGGCAACGCCTACGCCACGCTCCGGGCCGGTGTCACGACCGCGCAGAGCCTTGGCTCCGCCGGGGACGCGCCGCTCCGCGGTGCGATCGCGCGGGGCGAGATTCCCGGACCGCGCCTCCTCACCTCGCTCGTGCCGCTCACCGAGCGCAGCGACGCGGAGACGCTTCGCCGCCTCGTGCGCGAGCGCCGGGAACAGGGCGCGGACGTGATCAAGCTGTTCGCGTCGAAGAGCATTCGCGACGGCGGCGCGCAGACGATGACCGACGAGCAGCTCGCCGCCGCGTGCGGTGAGGCGGCGCGCATGGGGCTCCGCTCCATCGTTCACGCCCACAGCGCCGAGAGCATGCGCGCCGCCGCGCTCGCCGGCTGCTCGCAGATCGAGCACGGCGTGTTCGCCACCCCCGAGGTGCTGACGCTCCTGGCGGAGCGGAAGGTCTACTTCGATCCGCAGGTGTGTCTCGTCTTCCGGAATTACCTCGACCATCGCGCGCAGTATCAGGGGATCGGCAACTACAACGATTCGGGATTCGCGTCGATGGAGCGCGCCCTGCCGCTGGCGGCCGAAGCGTACCGGCGAGCCATGGCGACGCCGGGGCTCGACGTGGTGTTCGGCACCGATGCCGTCGCGGGCGCGCACGGCCGCAACGTGGAGGAGCTCGTCTGCCGCGTGCGCGATGGCGGGCAGCGGCCGATGGACGCGATCGTGGCGGCGACGTCGCTCAACGCGCGGGCGATGGGGATGGCGGACTCGTTAGGGACGATCGCGCCCGGCAAGCTCGCCGACCTGATCGCCGTGGCGGGCGATCCCTCGCGCGACATCGAGGCGCTCCGGCGGGTGGCGTTCGTGATGAAGGGCGGCCGCGTGTATCGCAACGACCGATGAGCCGGAGACCGGGGTGATGAACGGCTACAACTTCACCGAGCGGGTGCGGCGCACACTGGCGCTGGCCCGTCAGGAATCGGAGCGACTCCATCACGAGTACGTCGGCACCGAGCACATCCTGCTCAGTCTCGCCCGCGAGGATGCCGGCGTCGCGAGCGCCGTGCTCGACGCGTTCGGCGTGCGCAGCGACGCGATCATCGCGAAGGTGGAGGCGAGGCTGACGGCAGGCCCGCCGCACCGGCTTCAGAAGGGGGAGCTGGCCTACACGTCGCGCGCGAAGAAGGTGCTGGAGCTGGCAATGTCGGAAGCGCGCGCCATGCATCACAGCTACGTCGGCACCGAGCACATCCTGCTCGGTCTCGTCGCCGAGCAGAAGGGAATCGCCGCGCAGGTGCTGAGCGAGTTCGGTGTGACACTCGAACGGGCGCGTGCCGAGACGTTGGCGATCCTCGGCGGGACGGAGCGGACGGCCGCCGACTCGCTCGTCGCGCCGGCGGCAGCGCCCGGCTACGCGCGCTCGCGGAGCCCGTACGGCGTGGCGCTCGTCGACGATTTCACCGGCCGCGCGCGCGAGGCTCTGCGCGCGGCGTACGAGGAGGCGGCCACGCGCGACCACGGCGCGGTGGAGCTCTCGCACGTGCTGCTCGCGCTCGCGTCGCGCGAGGATGGCATGGCGGCGGTGCTGCTGGACCAGGTCACGGGCTCACGCCAGCGCCTCGCCGAGGCGCTCATCGAGCGGCTGCCCGACAAGCAGAACGGCGCCGATCGGCGCACCCTGCAGCTCGCGCCCGCAACGCAGCTGGCGCTCGACAACGCGTTGCTCGAGGCGAGCAAGGACGGCCATCGCCGCGCCGGCACCCAGCACCTGCTGCTCGCGGTGCTCGACGTGCTCCCACTCGCGCTCGCCGCGGCCTGCGCGCAGTTGGGACTGACCGCCAAGGCGGCGAGGACGGTGTACGAGAGGATGCGGGAATAGGGAATCGGGAATCGAAAGCTGACCGGGAGGAGGGAACCGGGAACGGGGAACCGGCACTACGCACTCCGCGCCCCAAGAACTGGCAAACCCTCGGGAGGCCGAAGCTTCCCGAGGGTTTGCCGATTCCCGATTCCCGATCAGTTCTACTGTTCGACCAGAATGAGGTACTTCGATCCACCCCAGAACGCGTTCGGGTCCGCGATCTTGAGGGAGCCCTTCACCATGCCTTTCTTCGGGTCCTGCGGCTCGGCGTAGTGGAGGTCCTGGCGGGTGATCAGGCGGTAGGTCTTGTTCGGGTTGGGCAGGTCGATCGTCAGGTCGCGCTGCTTCGAGATCGTCTGGAACTGCGCCGGCTCGAGGTGGCGCGCGGCGACGACCGTCTTGCCGCGACCGAACATCAGCTTGGTGCCGCCTTCCTTCTTGATCAGGCCGCGCTTCATCAGGTCCTTCTCCGACCCGATCGCGACGAACACCGAGTCCTCGCGCGCCGACATCTCGGTGGTGCGGGCGATGAGCACCGTGTTGGCGCTCGAGAGGCTGTCGACGCGCTGCGTGAGTACCACGATCTCGGCCTGCTGCCGCTCGACGGTGGCCTTCATTTCGGCGATCGAGCGCTCGTACTCGGCGAGGCGGTTGACGTGCTCGGAGTCGACCTTCGCGTGCGCGAGCTCGTCCTGGCGCATCTTCCGGACGCGCGCTTCGCTGGCGTTCAGCCGGGTGATGAGCGCGCGCACCTTGCCCTGAATGTCTTCGAGCTTGGTCGAGGCGTTCGCCTCGGTCTCGGCGGCATTCGTGACCGTGGGCTTCTTGGACTTGAGGTTCCGAACCTTCGAGAGGTCGTTGTCGATCTCGCTGATCAGCCGGGCGCTCGTCGCGGCGTCGCCGATGATGGCGCTCTGCTCGCTGAGCTGCCGGGTCTTCTCGGCAATGAGGCTGTCCTTCTGCTTGATGAGCGAGTCCTGGCCGGCGTAGCTGAGGGCCGGGGTGCCGTCGGCGTTGCGACGGGGTTGCTCCGTGCACGCGACGGCCGCCGCGGCGAGAGCGAGGGCGAAGATGCGTCGGTTCATTCGGGTCTCCACGTGGTGCCTGTATTGATCGATCGAGGCGCGGGGCCGCGCAACGCGCCCCGGTCGGTACTGTGACGATCGAAGCCTGGATTGTGATACCAAGGATGGCTTTCGGGCGACCTGAATGGAGTGACGGCGGTCACAGGTGGCCCAGAAAAATTGTTAGGCGCGGCTAACTATGCGGCGCGGGCCGAGGCTTGTGGGCCCGGGGCCGAGGGCCGCGCGAAACGCGCATGCCGTCGGCCCAGGTGAAGCGATGGATCGCCCGCGCGGGATCGCGCTTCTCAGCGCGCGACCATCCACCGCCGTACGGTCCCGCACTCCGTGCACGTCACGTAGCCGCCTGACGAGATGAGGAGCTCCGTGTCCCGATCGCACCCCTCGCAATGCCCGAGGACCTTGCGACGGGTCTCGGGGCGGAGCCCGCTCTTCGCGAGCCGCGCATCCACCACCGCCGGCGGGACGGCACACACGGGGCACAGGTGGCCCGTGCAGTGGTCCCCGATCTCGAGGCAGATGAGCTCCGCGTCCACCACGGGCGCCTGAGCGTCGTGCACCGGCTCGTCGGTCAGGACCACGCGCACATCCTGGTCTCGGGCCGAGCAGTACATCGTGATCTCGCGCATGGGATCCTCCCTCGCCTATTGTCGACTACCGGTAACCCTGTGAAGCCGTCTCGATCACGCGCTGCGCACGACCGACCCGCCCGGCACGCACCGCGTGAGCACGCGCGCCGCACGGTCGGCCGGCATTCCATACAACGCCGTCGCGGCCACGTCGGCGTGCATGCAGCTGTCGGCCTGGATGGTGAGGCTCCGTACGACCGTCTCGCGCGGCGCGCCCGTCACCGGGTCGAGCAGGTGGTGATAGCGTCGCCCGCGATACCGGAAGAACTGGCGATACGTACCCGACGTCGCCACGGCGGCGTCCGCCACGTCGACCGTGGCGATCAGTGCCCGGTCGTCGTTAGGGTCCTGAATCCCCACGCGCCACGGATCGCCGCCGGGCGCCGTTCCCAGCGCATAGAGGTCTCCCCCGGCTTCCACGATCGCGCTGCCTACGCCGCGCTCGCGCAGCGCAACCACCGCGCGATCCACGCCGTATCCCTTCGCGATGGCACCGAGATCGAGCTGCGCATCGCCGTCACGATAGAGCAGCACAGGCACTCCGCGATGCGTGTCGACTTCGATCGCGCGATGCAGCGCTCGGCCCGCCATCCGCGCGACCCGCTCCGCCGGGGGTGGCTCATGGCGATGGTTGACGTCCCACAGCATGATGGCACCGCCGATCGCGGGATCGTATGCTCCATCGGTCGCGTCCGCCCAACGGAGCGCTTCGTTCACGACGAGCGCGGTCTCGGATCCGACCACGACCGGCCCGCGCGCCGCGCCGGAATTCGCCAGGCCGATGTCCGACGTGGTCGTGAACCGTGTCATCGTTCGCTCCACCCGGCGCAGCTCGTCCATGGCCGCGTCGATGGCCGCGTGCGCCTGACGCTCGTCGCGATGCACGACCGCGAACGTGGCGATGGTTCCCATCACCGGCATCGTGCGGCGCACCACGCGCCCACGCCGGCGCTCCACGAGCGGGAGCGCCACGACGGCGAACGCGCCGAGCCCGAAGGCAACGAACTCGCGGCGGCTCGGGCCGCGCCGCTCAGACGTGGTGGACATCGTCGGAATCCTCCAGCGGGAGAACGTCGTGACATGGTTTGCGACACATCCCGCAGTTGCCCGCGCACTCCTGCCGCGGGCGAACGAGAACGTACGCGAGGTACAGTACCGGCAACGCGGCCATGGCGATGATGATTCTCATGGCTCCCTCATGGCGTGGTGAGCATTCCCGCGAAGCCCATGAACGCGAGCGACAGGCCGCTCGCGATGATGAGCGCGATGGCCGCGCCGCGCGCGATGGCCGGAACATCGGCCAGCTCGAGCCGCTCGCGCAGCGACGCCATCAGCGTCAGCGCGAGCGTCAACCCGGCGCCGGCTCCGATCGAGAACGTGAGCCCCTCGAGGAAGCCGTACCCCCGGTTCGTCTGAAACAGCGCCAGCGCGAGGATCGCGCAGTTCGTGGTGATGAGCGGCAGGTAGATGCCGAGCTCCCGGAACAGCTTCGGGCTGTACTTCTTGATGGCCATCTCGGTGATCTGCACCATCGATGCGATCACGACGATGAACGCGATGACGCGCAGGTACGGCGCCTCGGTGAGCACCCACTTGTTGAGGATGGTCGCCGAGATGGACGTGATCACCAGCACGAACGTGTCGGCTATCCCCAGGCGCACGGCCGTCGCCACCTTCTTCGTCACACCGAAGAAGGAACACAGCCCGAGGAACATCACGAGCGTGAAGTTGTTCACCAGCGCCGCGGAGAGCAGGATGAACAGATGATGCTTCATACGGCGACCTCCTCGAGGGCGGGGCTCGGGGCCCCGCGAGCGATGGCGGCTCGCACGGCGGCGCGCCGCGCGGCGCGATCCTTCCACCACGCCAGTGCGAGCAGCACGAGACCGAAGCCGAGAAAGCCCCCCGGCGGCATGTTCATGATGGCCCACGGCTCGAAGCTCGCCGGCATGACGCGGATGCCGAACCAGCTCCCGCTGCCCAGGATCTCACGCACCGTGCCCACGGTGCTCAGGCCCAGCGTGAAGCCCAGTCCCATCCCGATGCCGTCGAGCCCCGAGCGCCACACGGTGTTCACCGCCGCGAACGCTTCCTGACGGCCGAGGAGCAGGCAGTTCGCGACGATGAGCGGAATGAACGCGCCGAGCGCCTTGTGCATGTCGGGCATCATCGCTTCCGCCCCGATGTCCACGATCTGCACGAACGTCGCGATGATCAGGATGTAGGTCGAGATGCGGACCTCGTTAGGAATCCGCTTGCGGAACATCGAGACGAACACGTTCGACCCGAACTGCACGATGAGCGTCAGGACGCCCATCGCGACCGCGTTCTTCACGCTGTTCGTGATGGCCATCGTGGGGCACATCCCGAGCATCTGCACGAACGTCGGGTTCTCCTTCCAGATCCCGCGCACGAGGTCTTCGGTGGCCGTGGGCTTCCGACGGCCGGGAATGTCGGGCAGCGCGTGACAGCGCATCAGCGCTTTCCTCCCGTGCCCACCGTGTCCGCGGGCTGCGCGCTCGCGGGACGGTACGCGTCGAGATACGGTTGCCAGTGGGCGATCGCCTTGTTGATACCGCGGAGCACCGCGCGTGACGAGATCGTGGCACCCGTGATCATCACGACCGCGGTTCGGTCGGTCGTCATCTTCGCGCTCTCGTCGCGCTTGATGCCGGTGATTGGCGCCACTCGACCGCGGAACTGCGCGGTGAACACGGGCTGCACCACCTTGTCCGCGATGCCGGGCGTCTCCTTGCTCTCGAGGACCTTCATGCCCAGCAGTTCGCGGCGTCCCGCCTCGTAGCCGATCAGGAGCGTGATCGGGTCGGCGAACCCGGGCTCCACGACCTGAATCGCGTAGCCTGTCGGCCGGCCTTGCGCGTCGTAGCCGAGGTAGACGCGTTCCGCCTTCTTCGCGTCGGCACCGGTGGGCGGCGTGGCGGAGAGCGCGCCGTTGCTGAGCCACAGGGTGTCCGCGCGCCGCGGCGCGTGCAGCACCTCCTCGATCGCCTCGCGCAGCACCGCGGCCTTGTGTGCTTCGACGCGCGGCCGCGTCCAATCGTACAGGAGCACTACCGCGAGTCCGGCGAGCGCGCCGGCCGCCGTGAGCGTGAGCAGCAGCTGCCACGACGGCACCGCATCATCCTCGACCGGGAGCGCGTGCGTTGGCCCGGAGACGGGCGAGGTGCTCATGATCGCACCTTCAGCACGGTCGAGGCAGCGCCGAACACGCGCGGCCGCGTCACGCGGTTGATGAACGGCACGAGCGCGTTCATGAGCAGAATCGCATACATCACCCCTTCCGGGAGTCCTCCCCAAGTGCGGATCACCACCACGAGCACGCCGATGCCGATGCCGAAAGCCCAGCGGCCCGGCTTCGTCACGGGCGCGGTCACGGGGTCCGTGGCCATGTACACGGCGCCGAGCACGAGTCCGCCGGAAAACACCATGAACGCGGCGCTCGGATAGCGCTGCGCGTTGCCGAGGTGCAGGAGCGCGGCGAACGCGGCGACGGTGCCCAACACGCTCACGGGAATGCGCCAGTCGAGGTAGCGCTTGAGCGCCAGGTACGCACCGCACAGCAGGATCAGCAGCGCGGCCGTCTCACCTAACGACCCGCCGGTCGTCCCCAGCACGAGGTCGCCCAGCGGCGTTCCCGTGGCCTCGAACTTCATGAGACCGAGTGGCGTCGCCGACGTGACCGCGACGGCCTCGCGCGGGTGCATGAGCGGCAGGGCGAAGGTGTCACCACGCAATGCCCACCAGGAGCCACCGACCTTCGGCCACGTGGTGAGCGCCGTCGGGAACGCCGCCTGCAGGAACCCTCGGCCGAGCAGCGCCGGATTGAACGCGTTGAACCCCAGCCCGCCGAAAATCAACTTGCCGAAGCCGATCGCGAATGCCCCGCCGAGCGCCGCCATCCACATCGGGATCCCCGCCGGGAGCGTGAGGCCAAGCAGGAGTCCCGTGATGGCGGCCGATCCGTCGCGCAGGGTTCCGCCCTTGCCCAGCGAGTGCTCCACGAGCAACGCCCCGAGCATGGACGCGAGGATCACGAGGAGCGCGCTCGGGCCGAAGAAGAAGATCGAGGCGGCGACGATCGGCATGAGCGTCGCCACGACGGTCCACATGATGCGCGTGGTCGTGTCGCGTCCCTTCAGGTGCGGCGACGCGGTGATGACCAGCGGCTCCGCGTGTGGCGGCTGGGCCGTGGTCAGCGGCCGACGGCGCTGCGACGACCGTCCGGTGCTCGGCGTCGTCATGTGCTCACCGCCTGACGCTTCCGCAGCGCCATCTTGCTGAGCTGGAAGAGCTGCGCCAGCGGGATGTTCGACGGGCACACGAACGTGCACGAGCCGCACAGCATGCAGTCCGCGAGGTGCGCCTCGGCCATCTCGTCGTAGCGCCCCACGCGCGCGAGGCTGCCGAGGTGCGAGGGGTCGAGAAAGACCGGACACGCCTCGAGACAACGCCCGCAATGGATGCAGGGGAGCGAGCCCTGGTCGCGAATCTCCTCCCGCGCGAGCGCGATCACGCCGGTGGTTCCCTTGAGCACCGGCGCATCGAGATTCGCCACCGCCGTGCCCATCATTGGACCGCCGAAGACGACCTCCGCCGCGTCGTCGGTGAGCCCGCCACACGCATCGAGCAGATCGCACACTTTCGTGCCCACCGGCACGATCAGATTCGCGGGGCGGCGGACGCCACGCCCGCTCACCGTCACGATGCGCTCGACCAATGGGAGCCCGGTCTCGAACACCTCGGCCAACGTCGCCGCCGAGCCGACGTTCTGGACGATCACGCCGATGCTCGCCGGGAGCTTCCCCGACGGCACCTCGCGGTCGAGCACCGACTTGATGAGCATCTTCTCCGCGCCCTGCGGGTACTTCACCGTGAGCGGCAAGATCGTGATGTCGAGGTCGCGAGGCTTCGTGCGCTCGAGCGCCTCGATCGCGTCGGGCTTGTTGCGCTCGACGCCGATGATCGCGTGCCTGACGCCGAGCGCGTGCATCATGATCCGGACGCCGAAGTGGACGCGGTCGGGGTACTCCACCATGATCCGGTGATCGGTGGTGAGGTACGGCTCGCACTCGGCGCCGTTGATGATGATGGTGTCGATCGCGAGGTCCTTGGGCGGGGCGAGCTTCACGTGGGTGGGGAACGCCGCGCCGCCGAGCCCGACGACGCCTGCGTCCTGCACGGCGCGGATGACCTGGTCGTGAGAGAGCCCGTGCCAGTCGGGCACCATGCGCGGGCGCGCGACCTGGGCCGAGTAGCGCTCCACCGCGATGCGCACCGCCTGCGTCATCGACCCATCGGGGTGCGGCCACCAGTCGATGTCGGTCACGCGGCCGGACGCCGAGGCGTGCACGGGCGAGGAGACGAAGCCGTCGGCCGTCGCGAGCACGTCGCCGCGCTCGACGTGCATGCCTTTGGTCACGACCAGCTTCGCCGGCTTGCCCGCGTGCTGCCTGAGGGGGAGCACCACCTCATCCGGATACGGCATGCGCCGAATCGGGAGGTGGGCCGTGAGCTCCTTGTGCTCCGGCGGATGGACGCCGTGCGCGAAGCCGAACGACCCGGCGTGGCTTCGCGCGGCCCTGGCGAGGCGGGTCAGAACGCCTGTGCGCGCTTCAGCCATTTCTCGAGATCCTTCTCCTTCGGGTTGAGTGGCGTGCCCGGATGGATCGCGCTCACCGGGCACTTCTCCGCCGCCATCACGAGTTGGGCGAACGTGCCGGCGGACGCGTCCTTGACGTACGCCTGCTTGTTCGCGTTGTAGGCGAACATCCTCTTGTTCAGGTTCGTGCACTCGTTGCACGTGGTGCAGCGTTCGGAATCGATGTAGGCCTCGATGCGGATGCCCTCTGCGTCGTTAGGTGGCGGGGTTGCGACAACCGCCGCCGATGTCGGCGTAGCGGATACCGGTCCAGCTGCCGCGCCGTCAACCACAGAGGACACAGAGGACGCGGAGGCAACGGCAGCGACAGGGGCCGCCGACGCAACAGCATCGACCGCAGAGGACGCAGAGGGAACCGACACACTCGATGGGCCCGCTGGCGGGGCCGCCGTCGCGGCGATTGGCGGCGAAGTTGGCGCGCGTCCGTTGGGGACCACGGGCAGCGTCGCCATCAGCTCCGCAATTGTCTTCCTTCCGCCGTTCGAGGCGCGCAGCAGTCCTTCCGCCAACCGCCGCGCGATCACCGTCGGGTATGACGCCTGCGCCTCGGCCAGTTTCGCCTTGTAGTCCCGCTCGGCCGCATCGAGCGTCGCCTGCAGCTCGGCCTCGAGCGCGTCGTTCACGCGGTCGCGCGTGGACTGCGCCACCACGACCCCCGCGAGCTCGCGCAGCTGCGTCCAGTGGAGCTGCCGCTCCTCCGCGAGGCGTACGATCTCGGGAGAGACGCTCCACTGCTCGAGCGTCTTCCCCGCCCCGAGCATGTAAATGAAGGGCGTCTTCCCGTCGCGGTCCTCGGTGGAGAGCGCGAGATACTCGTGGAACAACACGAGGTCGTCCTCGGCCCCCGGCCCCCGGCCCGCCGCCCGCTTGAAGTGTTTTCTGAAGCGTCCTTCGGTCGCCGCCCAATCGGCGGTCGTCAGCGGCAGCTCCATCGTCTTCGCTTCGCCCGCCTCGTCCACGTACTCCAGCGTGTACGTCGGCCAGTCGTCGTCCACCGACGGATTGCCTTCGAGGCTCAGACAGTCGGCCCACGAGCGACCCGCATCGGGATCGAACGTGAGATACGGGAACGCACGGCTCTCGAGCGCGAGCCGCGCGGAGTGCTGCGCCCAGTCGTCAGGCAGCCCATGCTCCACCGGGCACGGCGTGTAGATGTTGAACAGCGCCGGGCGACGTTTCTGGAGCCCCTTGAGCACGCCGGCCATGAGGTGCGACGCCGACGCCTGTGACGACTGGTGCACGAACACCCCGCGATGCGCCAGCGCGATGAGCGCCAGCTCCTTCCGCACTTCGGTCTTGCCGTGCTGCTCCTTCCCATACCAGGCCATGTCGGCCACCTGGCCGGTGTAGCCGCTCGTGCACGCCTGACCGCCGGTGTTCGAGTACACCTGCGTGTCGAGCACCACCACACGAATCGGCTTCCCCGATGCCATGAGGCGCGAGAGGTTCTGGAAGCCGATGTCGAGCATCGCGCCGTCGCCGCCCATCGCCACGATAGGCGGGCACATCGCGAATTCGTCATCGGTGAACCGCTGCCAGTCGAGCTCCGCGAGCTCGCGCTCCGTGCGCTCGGTGTCGTCGTCCCCGTCGAGCAGCGCCTGCGCTCGGCGAACCGTCACGAAGCCGTCCGCCATCTTCCGCATGTGCCCCTCGAACACGCCGATGGCGAGCGAGGGAGAGTCCTGGAACAGGTGGTTCGCCCAGGGGAACGGGTACGGGTTGTACGGATACGTGCTGGCCCACACCGAGGAGCAGCCGGTGCTGTTCGTCATCGCCAGCGACGCGCGCCCCTGCCCGCTGGGCCCCTCGACGTAACGCCACTTGAGCGCCTCGAGGTCGTGCACGGCTCGGGCGAGCCGCTCCACCTCGTGGCGCTTCTCCGCCTCGAGCGGCACCAGCAGGCGCTCGGCGTTCCCGTCGTTCCTGAGCGTCTCGAGATCGACATCGGAGGCGAGGAGCTGGCGCGCCTTCGCATCGAGCGCCGAGACCATCGTGTCGAGCTTCGCGACGTAGCGGTCGACGCGCGGCCGCATCATCGCCTCGATGCTCGAGACGATCAGGTGGACGGCGGTCTTCTCGCCGCACCCCATGCAGGCGCCGTCGCCGCCGGCCATCGAACGGTAGCTCGCCTTCTTGAGGAGGAGCGTCGGCAGCACGCCGATCCCTTCGTCGATGTTCGACACGTTCACGAACCGCTGCGGCGTGTCGGGCAGCTTGTTCCAGAAGCTCCAGCTCTCGCGGAGCGTCGCGACCATCGCATCGTCCTGCCTAACGGCCTCGAGCGCGCCATCCGGACAGACGTCCACGCACAGGTTGCAGCCCTTGCAGGCTTCCGGGTTGACGGTCACCGAGAGGAGGCCACCCGTTCCCGCCTGCTTCCGCTCGGGGTTGTCCCAGAACGGCGCGGTCTTCGCGAGCGTGAAGCCGTCGACCGCACCACGCACGCGCCGGACCTCGTCGTCCAGCGCCTCGCGCTTCTCGCGGTCGAGATGGAGCCTGGGGGCGAGCGCCTCCCACGCGCGCCCGACGGCATCCGGAAAGTCGGTGAACTCGTTGCCGCCGATCACGCGCCGCAGCTCCTTCCCGAGCGGCTTGAGGATCGGGCGGAGCCGCTCCAGCGGTTTGCGCTCCGATGCCATGGCGGCGGCGGTGGCGAGTACTTCCTCGGGATCGCTCACGAGCCCGGGAATGGCCGCGTCGGGGCACTGCGTCCAGCACTGTGCGCATCCCGTGCACTTCTCGGCGATGAACTTCGGCACCTCCATGCGGACGTCCGTCATGTCCCGCACGGCGCTCGTGGCGGCGGGCATGGCGCTGATCGCGGCGAACGGGTCGGCGATGACGTCGCGACCGAGCTTGCACGTGGCGCACACCTGCTCCCAGAACCGCCCCGGGTTACCGATTCCCGGCTCGGCGTTCGGCACGTGGAGCACCGGCGGCATGACGGGAACGTGCCCCGGCGCGGCCTCGGCGGGTGCCGCGCCGGGCCGCACCGCGCGCAGCTCGTCGAAGCCGCGCCGGATCACGCGGAGGTTGTCGTCCACCACCTGCGCGCCCTTGGCGCCGAACTTCTTCTGGAGCTGGTCGCGGATGCCGGCGAACAGCCGGGCGTCGTCCAGCTCCTCCTGCTGCATCAGCGACGACGCGGCGAAGAACGCCCCCATGAACGCGGCGCCCTGCATGCGGTAGCGCAGCTCCGCGTCCGACGCCTCGCTCGCCGCGATCCTGAACGCATCGAGGATGTGAACCTTGACCTGCTTCGCCACGATCTCGTTCCGCGCCGAGGCGGGGAGCGTCTGCCAGAAAGCCTCGGGCTCGAGCTCGCTCTGGATGACGAACACGCCTCCCTCCGCCAGACCGGCGAGCGGATTCGAGTGTCGGAAGACGTTAGGGTCGGGCGACAGCACGACGTTCACATGCCTGAGCTCGCAGTTGAGCCGGATGGGCTCGTGGGCGAACGTGGCGTAGAACGTCGTCGGCTGCCCCTTCTTCTCCGAGCCGTACTTCGGGTTCGCCTTCACGTGCATCCCGAGCAGCTCGAACACGGTCATCGACAGGTTCTTTCCCATCGTGATCGCGCCCCACCCGCCCACGGAGTGGATGCGGACGGAGATCGAGCCCTTCGGCATCAGGTCCACGTCGCCGGACGAGCGGAGCGCGAGGTGCTCGAGGTGCGGGTAGCTCTCGAGGAGCTGCTCCTGCCAGATCTGGAGCTTGGGCAGCTTCGTGCCTGGCGCTATGAAGTCGATACCGAGATAGAACTGGCGGCGGCGCGCCTGGTCCGGGAGCATGTTCTCGACGGCCGCGACGAGACCACCGGGTTGCAGATCGCGGCTGCCGAGGCCGAAACAACCGGAGAAGAAGTCCGGCACCTGCCCGGGGCTGACGACCGCGAGCTTCGGAAAGGGAAACGCGCGCGGCGTGACGCTTCGATCGCGCCGGCCGTTCCCCCACACCAGCTCGGAGATGCCTTCGTACGAGACGGGACTCGGCGTCGCGTTCGCGCCGTCGGCCGCACGTCCGTTCTCCGCCGCCTGCGCCATCGCGGCGCGAAGCTCACGGAGCAGCGGGGGATCCACCGCGAGCGGCTGGTCGGTGCGCTCGAGCACCACGACTCCGCGTTTGCCCGCGAGCAACCGCGTCACGATGTCGGCCGGGAACGGACGGAACATCGTCAGGTTGAGCACGCCGACCTTCAGCCCGCGCGTCTCGCGCAGGTAGTCCGCCACCGCCTCGGCGTTTGCCACCATGCTGCCCTGCCCCGCGATCACCCACTCGGCATCATCGAGCCGGTACCCTGCCGCGCGCGCATAACGACGCCCGGTGAGCGCCGCGAACTCCCTGAACGCGCGATCGGCCAGGTCCGCCACGTGGTCGAAATAGAAGGGGCGCTGCGCGGCGACGCCCTGCGCGTAACTGTCCTGGTTCTGGACCACGCCGAGCATGGTGGGGCGATCGACGTCGAACAGCTCGGGGATGCGACGGCGGCGCTCGCCGAAGACGAGGCGCTGCGCGGGCGTCGGCGACTCGATCAGGTCGGCCGGGTCGCCGAGGTATGCCTTCACCAGCTCGCGCTCGGGAAGCCGCATCGACTCGATCACGTGGCTTGTGAGGAAGCCGTCCTGCGCGACGATGCCCGGGTTGAGCGCGAGCTCGGCCACGCGGTGCGCGATCAGGTCGAGATCGGCCGCCTCCTGCACGTCTTTCGCGAACAGTTGGAAGAACCCGGTGTCGTCCACCGCGTGGTAGTCGTCGTGGCCGGCGTGCACGTTGAGCGCGTGTTTCGTGATCGCGCGCGCGGCGACGTTCAGCACGTACGTCAGCCGCTTCCCGACGGCCGGGTACAGCGACTCGTGCATGTACACCACGCCCTGGCCGCTCGAGAAATTCGTGGCGCGGAGGCCGGTCATGCTCATCCCGGCCGTCACCGCAGCGGCGGCGTGCTCGCCCTCGGGCTCGAAGAACAGGAGCTTGCGCCCGTTGACGTTGCGTTTGCCCTCGGCCACCGCGGCGGCCCACCCTTCGCCCATCTGCGTGGACGGCGTGATCGGGTACGCGCCGGCGCCTTCGCTCGCGGCCGTCTCCATGGCCACGACCGCGGCGCTGCCGTCCATCGCCTCGAGCGTCCCGGGGAAGCGAGGTTCGCCCTCCGCCGGCGTGCGCTCGGCGCGCTTGGCCGTCCTGGGGAATGTCGTCACGTCGCGCCCCCGATGAGCTGCGGCGCCAGGCGCGCGCCGCGTTGAGTGTCACGTTGAGTTGCCGCCGCGGGCGCGAATTGCGCGCCCGTGAGCCACACGATCGCGCCGGTTGGGCAGCGATCGATGGCGTGCGCGTCGGCCAGGTCATTGAGGCCGTCGTCCACCACCGCCACCCCGCTCGCGATGCTGATGAGTCCCGGAGCCGCATCCATCACGCACTTGCCACATGTCGTGCACGCGACCTTGCAGTCCTCGAGCACGCCGTCGCCGGCGATGAGGTTGCGGCACTGCACGAGCAGCTTGCGGTCGAGCGGCATGATCGCGAGCAGGCCCTTCGGGCAAGCGTCCACGCAGTCGCCGCACGCCGTACACTGCTCGATGTCCACGACGGGGATGCCGTCGGCGTTCATGGCCATCGCGTCGAACGTGCAGGCGCGCACGCAGTCGGCGAGCCCGAGGCATCCCCACGCGCAGCCCTTGCCGCCGCCGGCCACCGCCGCCGCGGCCGCGCACGTCCCGAAGCCGCGGTACTCGGCCTGCTGCGCCGCGACGTGCGTTCCGCCGGCGCAGAGCATCCGCGCGACGGTCTTCACCGCGCTGCCCGCATCCACCCCCAGGTACGCGGCGATGGCGTCGCGCGCGTCGGCGTTCGCGACGTTGCACCCGGCGGGCTGCACCTCGCCGGCGACGAGCTTCTCCGCGAACGCACGGCACCCCGGCACTCCACACGCCCCGCAGTTCGCGTTAGGGAGCATACCCGCCACCAGATCGATGCGCGGGTCCTCCCACACCTTGAGCTTGCGGTTGGCGAGGGCGATGAGGATCGCGAACACGAGCCCCACGCCGCCGAGGATGACCACCGCGGCGAGGATCATCGTGCCGCCGCTCCCGGCGTGTCTCCGTTGTCCGTCGCCAAGCCGGCCTGACCCAGGAGCCAGGATGCCAGCGCCTCGGCCGTGCCCGGATCGACGGCCCCGCTCGCGGACGGCGCCGCGGCCGGAGCCGATGGCCCACCCGCCACTGCAATCGCCGGCGCGAGCGCGGCCGACCCGCGCGCGAGCCGATCCAGCTCCTCGAGCAGGGCCAGCTCCTCGACCTGCTGCCACACGCTGCGGCCGCCTAACGGCTGCTTCGGCGGCTCGGGCGGTGTGGAGCGCACGGCCAGCCGTTCGCGCAGCGAGCGCCCGGCGCGCGGCTCGTGCGTGAACCGCGCGGCATTCGGGGCGAGCATTGCGGCGACCGCCGGACCGTCGTGGGTCGTGAGCGTGGACAGCTCGGCGACGTCGCTCGCCTGGATCACGAGCATCCCCGGCGTGAGAAGACGCACGAGCGGCGCCGGCGTCGACTCCCCGCGCACCACCAGTACGATGGCCACGCGACCGTCGAGGAACTGCGCGAGCTCCTCGGCGCGAACATCGGCGCCATTCACCTCGACCACGAGCGGCAGGCCGAGCAACCGCTCGCTGCGATTCCACCGCGCGAACGGGAAGGTGATGATGTCCGCATCGTGCCGTTCCGGGCGGTAGACGCCGGTCTTCACGGCCTGGAAGCCCAGCACGGCACCGAACGCGCGACCGGCCTGCGCGAGCGCGTCGTCCACCGCGCGCCGAAGATCGCCGCCGGGCGGCACCTCACACGTGAACAGGTCGTCGCCGTCCGCGAGCAATTCGGCGAGCACGCCGACGAGTCGCTCGATGCGCTCGGTCGTTTCCGTGGACAGGAGGTTCATGTTGGCGAACAGCGCCCCGAACCGCTCGACGTCGATGCGCCCGCTCGCGAAGCGGCCGAGCTCCTTGGAGGCGATCAGCGCGTGGCCGTGGCTCCGTGCGCGGTGCGCGGCGAGGTACCCGGCCATCTGGTCGTGTGCCGCCGAGACGGCGGAGCGATAGCGCTCGCGATGCGCGGCGAGTGCGTCGAGCGCCCGTCGCGTGCGGTCGTCAGATGGCATACTTGTCGAGCTCCGCGTTGAGCATGCCGATGCGCTCCGCGGCGGTTCGCATCGGCACGCGTCTCAGGTCCTCGTACTTCACCTTCGTCTCGTCGCGGAAGAACACGCCGAGCCGGATGCGCTCGTCGGGCATCGCGAGCTCGCGGGCCCGGTTCAGGTCGTGGGGGTCGTGCGCCAGGCGGTTCCGGTACGTGCGATCGAGCTCGGGCACCATCACGCCGTCATCGTGCACGAGGAGCTCGATCATGTCCGGGTACTGCACGGCCCGCTGATAGTTGCCCGGCATGTAGATCGGGCACCGTTGGAGGATTCGCACGAACGCGAGCCCGTCGTGGTGGTACGCGGCGCGCAGCGTCGCGAACAGGTGCGCGGGCACCCACTCCGCCGTCTGCGCCACGAACGACGCGTTGGTGACGCCCAGCGCCACCTCGACCGGGTTGAGCGGCGGGAGGTAGCTCCCCCTGGGCTGCGTGTTGCTCGGGTGACCCTGCGGCGTCGTCGGCGACGTCTGGTTCTTCGTGAGCCCGTAGATCGAGTTGTCGAGCAGGAGCGCCACCATGCGCATGTTGTAGCGCATGGCGTGTAGCCAGTGCCCCGCTCCGATCGAGGTGCAGTCGCCGTCGCCCATCACCACGAACACGGTGAGGTCGGGGCGATGCAGCTTGACGCCGGTCGCGACCGGCAGCGCGCGGCCGTGGATGCCGTGGAAGCCGTACGTCTTCAGGTAGTGGGGGAAGCGGCTGGAGCAGCCGATCCCCGACACGAACACCGTCTGCTCGGGCGCGAGCTGCTCGGCCACGAGCAGTCGTTCGACCGCCGTGAGGATCGAGTGGTCGCCGCATCCCGGGCACCACCGGGCCGTCGCACCCTCGTAGTCCGAGAACTCGAACGCGCGGTCGTCCTCGACGGCGGCGCAGAACAGCGGGCAGGACCTGTTGCCGGCGGCGCTCATGCGGCACCTCGCGCGGAGGGCGTTGAATCGTTAGGCTTCGACGGCGACCGGGCCAGTCGCGCTGCGATCGCGTCGGCGATGGCGCCGGGGTGCAACGGCTCGCCCGGCACGCGAGTCCAGCAGTCCACGTCGACGAGCGTCGCGGCGCGCAGCAGCCAGGCGAGCTGGCCAAGGCGCCGGTTCTCCGGCGTGATGAACGGCGCGTCGGGCTCGTCGCTGAAGTTCAGCTCCACCGTGCACACCTTCGCGAACCGTGCGAAGATCTCGCGCACTCCGGGTTGCAGCGGCGAGAGGAAGGTGAGGTGCAGCGACGACACGCGGTGGCCCGCCGCGCGGGCGCGGTCCACCGCCTCCTCGATCGCGCCCTTCGTGCTTCCCCACCCCACCACGAGGAGATCCCCGCTGTCGTCGCCGTGCACCGCGGGTGGCAGCAGCATGGACTGCAGCACCGCCAGCTTGCGGCTGCGCATCGCCGAGCTGTGCTCGTGCACGCCGCCGCTGTACGCCACCTTGCTCCGGCCGTCGTGCTCGAGCCCGGTGAGCGTGAACATCCCGTTAGGCTGGCCGGGGAGGATGCGGCGCGAGAGCCCGGTGCGCGGGTCCCAGTCGTACGGCGTCGTTCCCGGCGGCACCGCGTCCTGGTCGAACGATCGCTGCATCCACCGCTCGTCGGGCACCGGCCGCGGGAACGGCTGCACCCCGGTGGCCAGGTTGGCGTCGGAGAGCACCACGACGACGGCTCGGAACGCCTCCGCGATCCGGCGCGCGGTGATCATCGCGTGAAAGCACTCCTCGATGGTGGCCGGGGCGAGCACGACCTTCGGCGCATCGCCCGGCTGACCGTACAGGACCGCGAGAAGGTCGGACTGCTCCACCTTCGTCGGCAGCCCCGTGCTCGGACCGCCGCGCTGCACGTCCACGATGACGAGCGGCGTCTCCGTCATCACCGCGAGGCCGATGAACTCGGTCTTGAGCGCGAGCCCGGGGCCACTCGTGATGGTGAGGGCGACGTTGCCCGCGTACGAGGCACCGATCGCGACGCCGGCCGCCGCGATCTCGTCCTCCGCCTGGTGCAGCACCCCGCCGAAGCGGTCGAACATCTCGCCCAGGTAGTGGGACGCGGACGTGGCCGGGGTGATCGGATACATGGCGCACAGCTCGAACCCCGCCGCGAGCGCCCCCATGCCGATGGCCTCGTTCCCGTTCATCACGACCATCGGCTCCGCGGGCGGCGTGGCCGGGACGTCGATGCGGACGTCGAGGTTCTCCTGCGCCCAGTCGTACCCCAGTTGCAGCAGCGCGACGTTCTGCGCGTACACCGCCTCCGACTTCTTGCGGAACGCGTAGGCGATCTGGTCGCGAATGCGGTCCATGTCGCGGGCGTAGATGCACGCGAGCATTCCGAGCGCGAACATGTTCTTGCCCTTGCGCGGGTTGTCGACGAGCGTCAGGCACCGCTCCTCCATCGGCACGAAGATGATGCGGTAACCGCGCTCGGCGAGCTCGTCGAGCGCCGCGCGCCAGGCGGCCTGCACATCCTCGTCGGGGTGCGCCGCCCACTTGTCCTCGAGCAGGATGATCGCGTCATCCGCCAGCCCGCCGAGGCGGTGGCGGGCGAGCAGCACCTGCTCGTTGAACGCGACGACGAGGTTCGTGTCGTCGCCCCAGTTGGTAACCGGCCCGGCGCCGATGCGAATGCGATTCCCGCTCGCGCCGTCCGGAATACGTGGCGGCGGCTGGATCTCGGCGGGGATGATCTCCACCGTCCAGACGCCGTTGCCCATCTTGGCCGAAACGGCCCCGAAGATCTGGCCGCACTTCTGCGCGCCCTCTCCGGAATCGGAGACGATCTCGATGGTGTGCTCCGAGCAGTGCACGACCGTCGGCGCGGGGCTCATGGCCGTCGTTGGCTCTGACGCGCGGGTCTCAGTGAGCATCGACTCCTCTGCTCTCGGAATGGGGGGCACGGACGTGGGGTGGCGAGCGTGCCGGAAAAGTCCGGTCAGCACTCACTGCCTGATCGCCATACCCAATCGTCGGCTGGAAAGGCGCGCGGGTCGATAAGGGAAAGCGGGAGTCCGTGCGCTGGAATTCCTGAGCAGGGAAGCGCGATTCTGTCCGGGATAATCCGACCCGTACCGGAGTCGGGTCGCCCGTCACAAACGGTTCGCGGCGGAAGCCGCGACGCAAGCGCGAGCGACGCCGATCACTCCGACTGATTGCGCATGTGGTCCGCGAGCGCGTGCAGCCGCTCACGCAGCTGGGCGCGGAGCTCGTCAGGCATCTCGTGCTCCGCCAACGCCCGGCCCATGCACCACAGCCACTCATCGCGCTCGCGCGTCCCGATGCGGAACGGGAAGTGTCGCATGCGGAGCCGCGGGTGGCCGTATCGCTCCATATAGACCGGGGGCCCGCCGGTCCAGGTGGTCAGGTAGAGGTGCAGCTTGTCCCGCGAAGCCCTGAGGCTTCTCGCGTGCAGTGCCCGGATGGTCGCGGCCTCGGGGGCACTGTCCACCAGGTCATAGAAGCGGTCGACGAGACGGCGGATACCGGTGTCGCCGCCAAGCAGCTCGAATGGAGTCGGTGTCGAAGAGGACATGGCCGAAAGCTAGAGCCGGGCGCGCCCACGGCTTGCCGCTCGACACAACGCCCATAGTTTGACGACGCCGGATGCGGCGTGCGCGGCCGGCGAGATCGACCTCCCCTCACCGACGGGCCCTGCGTGAACCGACGCGACTTCCTGACCAACTTGAGCTGCACCGCGGCGTTCGCCGCCACGGTGCCGAACGTGTGGCGCGTGACGTCCCGACCGCGCCTCGCCGACGACCCGTTCCAGCTCGGCGTTGCGTCCGGAGACCCCACGCCCACTGGTGGCGTGCTGTGGACGCGCCTCGCGCCGCGGCCGCTCGAGCCCGAGGGCGGCATGGACGGGCAGCGCGTGGTCGTCACATGGCAGGTGGCCGAGGATGAGGGGTTCCGCACGATCGTGAAGCAGGGGCGGGCGACCGCCGCGCCGGAGCTTTCCTACTCGCTGCACGCCGACGTGGACGGGCTCGCGCCCGACCGCTGGTACCACTACCGATTCATGGCGGGCGACGCGACGAGCCCGGTGGGACGCCTGCGCACCGCGCCGCCTGACGGTGCGGTGACGCCGCTGCGGTTCGCGGTCGCCTCGTGCCAGCACTACGAGACGGGACTCTTCACGGCGTACGACCACATGGCACGCGAGGAGCTCGATCTCGTCACGCACCTCGGCGATTACATCTACGAGTACGCCACGATCCCGGGGCGCGTGCGGCAGCACGCGGGGCTCGAGTGCCGCACGCTCGATGACTACCGCCGGCGCTACGCGCAGTACAAGACGGACCCGCTGCTCCGCGCGGCCCACGAGCGCTGCCCGTGGATCGTGACGTGGGACGACCACGAAGTGGACAACAACTATGCGGGCTCCGTCGGCGAGAACCTGATGGAGTCCGAGGAGCAGATGCGCGCCCGCCGCGCCGCCGGCTATCAGGCGTGGTGGGAGCACCAGCCGGTGCGCGTCCCGCGCGCGCGATCGTGGGCGGACCTGAACATCACGCGCACGTTCGACTGGGGTGCGCTCACGCGGTTCTGGGTGCTCGACGGCCGGCAGTACCGCAGCGTCCAGCCGTGCGACGGCGGCACCAAGGCCGTTCCGTGCGGCGACTGGGCCGACCCGGCGCGCACGATGCTCGGGGCCGCGCAGGAGCGCTGGCTGGGCGATGGGCTCGCGGCGTCGCGCGCCCGGTGGCAGGTGCTGGCGAACCAGGTGATGGTCGCGCCTAACGACTTCGACCCGGGGCCGGACACGCGTCTCGCGATGGATCAGTGGAGCGGCTACCCCGCGGCGCGCGACCGGCTCCTTCGCTCCATTGCGGCGCACGCACCGAACCGGACGGTGGTGCTCACGGGCGACATCCACTCGCACTGGGTGAACGAGCTCCACGCCGACTTCTCGCGCCCCGACCGGCCGGTCGTGGCGGCGGAATTCGTCGGCACGAGCATCACGTCGGGCGGCGACGGGGCGGCCACGCCGGGCTCGGACCCGTCGGCGCGGAACCCGCACATCAAGTGGCACGCGAACCGTCGCGGCTACATCACGTGTACGGTGGAGCCCGGGACATGGACGGCGGAGTATCGCACGGTACCGTTCGTGAGCCGGCCCGATGCGCCACTCGAAACGCCGACGCGGTGGCGCCTAACGCGTGGCCGAGCGGGGATCGAGCGGTTGTAGACGCTCGGTGCTCGGCCGGGCGTTGCATCGGGCCGGGCGCACCGCCACCGGGTGGACGCCGGGGCTCGTCACCGCCGCCGGCGTCACCGGTCCACGCGAACGTCGCGCCCCCCGGTCGCGGTGAGGATCTGCTCCAGCGGGGCGACGTCCGCGTCGGCCAGGGTACGCACCAGGAGCAGGATCGCACCCGCGTTCTCCGCCGCCCGCGCGAAACGCCGATCGGGCCGGCGACGCCTGAGCGCGCCGAACAGCGCGCCGAGCGATGCGCCACCGACGGCACCGATGTTGGGGCCGAGGAGTTGGACGATCGCGGTCGTACCTGGCGACTCCCATCCCGGCTTCGCCACGATCCCGAGCGACAGCACCGCCGCGAAGAACAACCCCACGAGCCCGCCGATTCCGGCATACCGGAACGTCTCGCGACCCGGAGGCCGCGCGAGGCCGCGGTAGAATCGAGACGACGCCTCGGGCGACACCACCACCTCCACCAGGTCACGCGGCACGCCCGCCTCGTGAAGTCGTTGCAGGGCGGCGTCGACCGCCTCGCGCGAGTCGTAGAGCGCGGTGATGACGAGCCGCTCGAGCCGGCCCGGCCTCGGCCGGCCGTCGTCGCGGGCGACGGGACCACTCATCGGGAGGCACCTCGCAGCTCGTCCGCGGTCCACGGTCGGCGGCGCGCCGCCGTGGCCGCGCGCTCCCTGGCGACGAGCGCGGAGTCCACCGGCGAAGCGGCGTTAGGCGCCCACTGGCGGACGAACGTCACGACCGCGGCGATCTCGGCGTCGGACAGCAGGTCGCGCCACGCCGGCATCGCGCCATTGTACGTCTGCCCCGCCACCTGCACCGGCCCCTGCAGACCATCGAGCACGATGTGCACGACGGTCTCGGGCGCGCCGGTGACCCATTCGGAGCCGACGAGCGGCGGAAACGCACCAGGAACTCCCTTCCCATCCGCCTGGTGACAGGCCTGGCAGCGCGCGGTGTAGATCCGCCGCCCTGCCAGCGCCGGATCGACCGCGGCCGTCACCGCTTTCTCCTCCGCCTCCCTGGCGACGGCCGGCTCGCGCGCTCCGAGCGCGACGTGGGTGGCGGTGTCGAACGTTCCGCCGTAGCGCCCGAGGTACCAGCCGCCCCAGAAGATCGCGAGGACCGCCCCGACCCAGAGCCACCACGGCGCTGGCTCGCGCCCCTCCTGGGGTTCGCGCGGCTCTCGCGCGATCGCGCGGTGCAGCCGCTCGACGTCGGGCTCCAGGTCCTCCGGCTCCGCGCCGTCAGGCCCGGGATCTCCGGTCCCACCCATGCCTTTGTGCCCGTCGGGCGGGCCGGCGTCCGGCGTCATGGCATCGTGTGGACGGTGCGTCCGCCGGCGGCAACCGAACGCCCCGCCACCCTCGGCACCGGATAGTCACGCTCGAGCGAGAGCAGGTACTCCACGAGTGCCACGGCGTCGGCCGAGGCGACGACCACCTTCCCGCGGGGCGGCGCGTGGCGTCCCGTGACGTTCACCATGCGCGCGCCGCGGGGGAGCGCGCTCGAGTCACGCACCTCGAAGAGGAACGGGAAGGAGGGCATGATGGACCACGGCACCACCGACCGCGGCTGGTACAGGTGGATGAGCTGCCAGTTCGCGTCCGGCAGGCGCTGTCCGACGTTCAGCAGGTCGGGACCGGTCCGCATCGTGCCCACCAGGTGCGGCCGGTCGTACACGAAGTCCGCCGGCACCGAGGCGCGAGAGCCCCACCCGCGATCGACATCCGTCGTGAACGCCGGATCGCGCACCTGCTGCGAGTGGCAGTAGATGCAGCCGTTCGCGATGTAGACCGCGCGGCCGCGCGCCTGCTGCAGCGTGTACGGCCTGAGCTGCGGCGGCCGCGGGACGTCCACGAGCATGAGCGCTGGAACGACGACGAGGATCAGCGTCGCGAACCCCACCGCCGCGAGTGCCCCGAGCATGAGCAGCCAGGCGCGTGTCATCGCGCCACTTCCTCCACTATCTCACCTGCCGGCGCGTACAGAATGGGGCGCACCTCGTGGAACGGCGGCGACTCGGGCGCCCGCCGCGTACCGCGCGTCATCATCCAGTAGTGGGTCGCGAAGACGAGGTGCCCGGCCGTGAGCAGCAGGCCGGCGAACGAGCGCACCCAGAGCCCGGGAATCGTCACCTCGACGGCGCGGCGAAACGGCGTCTGCGGATCGAGCAGCGCGAGCCCCTGCATCACGCCCACGATCGTGAGCGAGATGACGTAGATGGCGATCCCCGACAGCACCAGCCAGAAGTGCCAGCGGATGAGCCGCGCGCTCGGCCATTCGCGCCTGACGAGTCTCGGCATGATGTAGTACATCGAGCCGAACAGGACGAACGTCACGAACGCGTAGACGCCCACGTGCGAGTGCGCGATCGTCCACTGCGTGAAGTGCGTGATGCGATTCACCTCGCGCAGCGCCGTGAGCATCCCCTGGAGCGACACGGCCGTGTACGCGATGGCGCCGAGCACGACGAAGCGGAGCGTAGGGCTGTACCGGAGCGCGCCGAAACGACCGATCATCGTCATGTGGTGGTTCACGGCGACGGCGAGCACCGGGATCACCATGAGGACGCTGGCGACGATCGACGTCGTGATCATCCACTCGGGCACCGGTCCGCCAATGAGATGGTGCATGCCGTTCAGCGCGTAGAAGAACGCGAGCGCCCAGAAGCCGAGCAGGGACAGTTGATAGCTGTGGATCGGCCGGCCGAGGACTTTCGGGATGAAGTAGTACGCGGCGCCGAGGTTGATGGCCGTGAGCCAGAGGCCGAGCGCGTTATGCGCGTAGAACCAGTTCGTGGCCGCCGACTCGACGCCGCGCCAGGTCGGCCAGTTGCCGACGATGAAGATGACCGGGAACCAGAGATAGCTCGCCATGATGTACCACACCGACACGTACAGGTGGCCCACCTCGCGAAGCATGAGTGTCACGAGCAACGTGAGGCCGACCAGCGCGCCGCCGACGACGAACCACGGATCGGCGAACGTGCGGCGCATCTCGAGCCACTCGAGCCCGTCGCTGCGCCCCGAGAGCAGCCCGGCGATGCCGAGGACGAGCCCGATGTTCCAGAGAACGATTCCGACCTCCGCGAGACGGCCGAACCGCAGCTCGGTGTGCACGAGCCGAGGGATCATCCAGAGCGAGACGCCGAGCATCGCGAGCGACGCCCAGCCGTAGATCATCGTGTTGAGGTGCGCGGGGCGGATGCGCCCGAAGGTGAGCCAGGCCGCGTCGTTCGCCCAGTCGGGGAGGTGCATCTTCAGACTCGCGACGTCGCCGAACGCCGAGCCGATGAGGAGCCACACGATCGCCGAGCCGAAGGCGAGGAGTACGGGGCGGCGGCTCGACGCATCCGCGCGCAGCCGGATGTCGAGCTCCTCGGGCTCACCGCGCAGCGGCCGACCGCGCGTCACCGTCACCGCGCGGAGCCCTCGTCGCTGCTTCGTCCCTCTCCCCACTCACCGGGAGGCGCGGGCTCGAGCGCGCCGAACTCCCGCGCGCGCTCCGCGCGCTGCTGCGCCGTCTCCCACGGCCGGTCGAGGCGCATGTCGCGCGCGTCGAAGATCACTCGCGCCTGCGCGGACAGATCGCGATACTGCCCGCGCCGCCAACCCCAGGCGAAGGCAGCGAGCGCGAGCAGGCCGAAACCGAGACCGGTCAGCACCACGACCAGCGATGACGGGAACATCACCCTCCGTCCGCGGGATCGCGCGGTGGAAACGGCGCGCCGCAAGTACGGTGGCGTCTCGCAAGGACCGCTCCCGGCGAGCGCTCAGTTCACGAGCGCGCTCGTAGGGGCTGGTTGCTTCGGGCGGGAAGGGTCGGTGGGCCGGCGCGGCTCGCCGGCGAGCTCACGCGGCCGACGCCGGAGGATTCCGGCGTCGGCCGCGAGGCGCGCTCCGCTCAATGCTTGTGCGTCGCGTCCTGCTTGTGCCACTTGCAGGTGGCGTTGGGATTGTATTGCGCGAAGATCCCTCTGGGGTTGTCGCGATAGAGCCAGACGTGGCGGTCGTAGTGCGGCTCGAACATGTGCGCCTCGTCCGCCTTCGTGGATGGGTCGTCGACCATCCGGTCGTACGGCACGCCCTGGTACGCGGGCGGCGCGGCGTTCCCGGCCTGCTCCCACGCCTTGATGAACACCAGATTCTCCACCGCCACGAGCTGGAGCGACCCATCGCGCTGGGGCTCGTAGATCAGGATCGAGGGCTTGATGAAGTCCGTGTGCGTGCCGGTCCCGTTGACTCGCGGTGATGGCGGACCCGTGATCCCCAGCAGGTCGGGGCGGAAGAAGTGGATGCCCATCACGCCGAGCTCCGCGGGCTGGCCCATCATCTCGGCGGTATCGCAGAAGTTCATCGGGTCGCGCACATACCCTTCGGCGAGCGCTACCTGAACGTTGCGGAAACGGTCGGTCGCCGCGCGGACCGCGGCGAGATCGGGCTCAGCGGGCGCAGTGACGGGGGCGACGCGGGCCGCCCGAGTGGTCATGCTCGCAGCCAGCCCGGCGGCCAGCAGAGAAGCAGTAATGAGGATGGCTTTCATGGTGGGGTTCCCCCGGCGGTGAACGCAGCCCGCCACATCGGATGGTGGCGGTGAAGTCGCGCTCGGAGCGTCCCAAGCGCGATTCAAACTGCTGCTCGGGTGAACCCCGCGAATGGGTAACTTGACTCAGTTCCCTGTAGGCGGTCCCTGCTGCATCGGCCTGGGCCGAGTGGCGCGCCGTCCCTTCCCTTTTATGGAGGTGGGAGGTCGCTGGGACGCATCATCGTGTGCCGGGGTTGGCATCGCGGGACGGCCGCTCGGGCCTGCATCGCTGCGCCGGACCCAGCTTGAACGGCGATGGGGCGGATGGGGGACGGCGAAACGGCCGGATGTGCTCCGTGCGCATGCAGCCCTCCACGCGGCCGTTCGCGCTGCACGCATCGTCCCGCCTGGTCGGCCTCGTCGTCGCGCAAGGATCAGCGGGGAACAACGATGACGCCGATGACGCGGAAGAAGCACGATGTCCAGGAGGTCAGAGTCGGGGGTCAGAGTCGCGACTCTGACCCCCGACTCTGACCCCCGACTCTCGGGGAGCCCCGGACGCGCGCGGGACCGATCCGGCCGTTTCGCCGTTCCCCCATCCGCCAAATCGCCGCCCCCCGCTGGTCCTTGCGTAACGAGATGCGTAACCAGGCACCAGCCCGCGCTAGTTCCAGCTCAACCCGCGCAGCTGATCCAGATTGAGGTTCCCGCCCGACAGCACCACGGCGACCCGGGAGCCGGGCGGGAGCCTAACGAGGCCGTGCAGCAGCGCTGCCACCGGTGCCGCGGCCGCACCCTCCACCACCAGCTTGCACCGCTCCATCACCCAGATCATCGCGTCGAAGATGTCGCGGTCGGGGAGGGCCACGATGTCATCCACGTAGCGCTGCACCACCGAGAAGTTGATCTCGCCCACGCGTCGCACGCGCAGGCCATCGATGATCGTGCGACAGTCGATCGTCTCGAGACGGCCGGCCTCCACGCTCGCCTTCATCGCCGGCCCGTCCGACGACTCGACGCCGATCACGCGGACGTTCGGGTTGTGGCTCTTCACCGCCATCGACACGCCCGAGATCAAGCCGCCGCCGCCGATCGGCACCACGACCGCGTCTACCTCGGGCCAGTCCTGCACGATCTCGAGTCCCAGCGTGCCCTGCCCCGCGATGAGCTGCTCGTCGTCGAATGGGTGGACGTACGTGAGCCCCTCGGTGCGCACCAGCTCCTTCGCCTTCTCGTTCGCCTCGTCCCAAATGCTGCCGTGCAGCACCACCTCGGCCCCGTACGCCTTCGTCGCCGCGATCTTGGATGGCGTGGCGTTCGTGGCCATGCACACGACCGCACGAATGCCGTGGATCTTCGCCGCGAGGGCTACGCCCTGCGCGTGGTTGCCGGCCGACGAGCAGACGACACCGCGCCGCTTCTGCTCGTCGGGCATCAGCGCGAACTTGTTCAGCGGGCCGCGAATCTTGTACGAGCCCACGCGCTGGAACAGCTCGGCCTTGAGGCGCACGTCGTGCCCCGTCTCCTCACCGAGCTGGCGCGAGGTCAGGAGCGGCGTGTGCTTGATGTGCGCGCCGATGCGGGCGCGCGCCTCCTCGAAGTCGCGAAGGGTCAGCGAAAACATGTCAATGGTTGCTCGGCGTCGAGCGGTCGGAGTGGATGGCTCCAGCCGGCGGAGGCCGCGGAGCGCCTGACATATGTCATTTCGCGTGCGTCAGCGGAAGGACGAGCGGCGGCCCGACGGTCCGACCATCACTCGCGGGGAACCGCGCACGTGGGTAACGTAGTTCGTGGCCGTTGTTCGCAACTCACCACTCTGACGGAGTCGATACCCATGCGCTCGTCCGTACGCGTAACCATGCTCTCGTGTGCGTTCGCCCTCGCGGCCGCGCTCCCCGCGCGCGCCCAGGCGCCCGGCAGCATCACGAGCGACTTGCTGAGCGACATCGGTCAGGTCGAGCAGAAGCTCGTCTCGCTCGCGAAGACCATCCCGGCCGACAAGTACGGCTGGCGCCCGGGCGAGGGCGTGCGCTCCGTCGGCGAAGTCGTGCTGCACGTGGCCGCCGACAACTATTTAATGCCGGCAGCGCTCGGCTTCCCGGCCGATCCGGCGACCGGCATCAAGGGCGACGACTACATGACCGCGGCCGCGTTCGAGAAGCGGACGATGGACAAGGACGCCGCGGTGGCCGAGCTCGAGAAGTCGTTCGCGCACCTGAAGAAGAGCCTCTCGTCGACGCCCACCGCGAAGCTCGGCGCGCCGGTGAAGCTGTTCGGCCAGACGTTCACCACGCAGCGCACGTGGGTGATGGCGACGACGCACCTCCACGAGCACCTGGGCCAGCTCATCGCCTACGCCCGGACCAACGGGGTGAAGCCGCCCTGGAGCTGAGAACCAACGGGGAACCGGGGGTTCAAGGGTTCAAGGGCTTTACTCACTTTCTCGCCGCCGCGATGCACTCGATCTCGATCAGGGCGCCCGGCACCACCAGTCCCGCGACGGCAACCGTCGATCGCGCCGGCGGCGCGCTCGGGAAGAACTCGCGGTACACCTGGTTCATCCCCTGGAAGTCCTTCACGTCGGTGAGGAAGACGGTGCACTTCACCATGTCCTCCATCGCCCCGCCCGCGAGCGCGATGGACGCCTTGATGTTCTCGAGCGCCTGACGCGTCTGGCCCTGAATTCCGCCCTCGGCCAGGCCACCGCCGCCGGGCCTGGTGCCCAGCGCGCCCGAGAGGTAGATAAGGTCACCGACCTTCACGGCCGTCGAGAGCACCCCGGGCCGTGCGTTAGGCGGGTTGATGACCTGCTTGCCAGTTGCGCCGCCCGCCTGCTGCGCCGAAAGCGCGGTCGCGGCCATGCCGCTCGAGAGCAGCGAACAGATTGCGATCGACAGAACGCGTCCCATGATCATCGTCCACCTCGGTCGGTGATGGTTCGTTTCAGATCAGTACCCGCAACGCGCCGGGAATGACGCGCACCTCGAAGCGCGTGCCCTCCGTCATCAGCTCCCCACACCCGAAGAACGCCGAGCGACGCTCCGTCTCGATCGTCACCCGCACCGCGCGCCAGCACGAGAACACGTCGGGCGCGATCGTCGCGCCGCGCAGCAGTTGGGTGAGGGCGAAGAGCAGCCGCACTCGCGCCACGTCGTGCACCACGCACACGTCCAGCGCGCCGTCGGCGTTGTCGGCGGGGATGGGGAGCGCCATTCCGCCACCGAGGGTCCGCTGGTTGGCGACGAACACGCCGTGCGTCCGAAGCTCGGTGCATTGATCGCTCGGCTCCCCGGGCACGCGCCAGCTCAGTCGCACCCGCTCCGCGAGCCCGGGCCGGAACAGCACGTTGCCCCCCGCCGCGATGCGATAGACCCCGCTCCCGAGGGCGTCGACGGCAACCCGGGCGAGCGGGTGGAACGCCTTGATCCACGGCACCACGAGCGCGCTGTGGGCGCCGATGCCGATGCCGCCCGCGGTCACGAACGGCCGGCCGTTCACCTCCAGCAGGTCGATCGCGCGCGTGCTCCTTCGCACGATGCGATCGAGCGCGCCGGCCACGTCACCCGGGATGCCGTTCGCGCGCGCGAAGTCGTTCCCGGTGCCGAGTGGAATCACGCCCAGTGGAACGCCGGTGCCCGCGAGCTCCTGCGCGACCACGCGCACGGTACCGTCGCCGCCCGCGGCCACGACCACCGCCGGCCGCTGCTCCGCGGCCATCCGCGCACGCACGATCTCCGCCGCCTCGTCGGCGGTGGGCGGAGTCAGGATCTCCACGCCGTACCGCCGGCCAATGAGCCGCTCCGTCGCCTTGCGCCACTCGCCACGACGCACGTGGCGCGAGTGCGGATTGGCGATTACCAAGGCGGCGGCTGTGGCGCCGGCGGGCGTTGGACGGTGCGTCACCGGGGATCAGCGTCCGCGCGGCGAGCTGTCGGCGTCGGGGTGGGTTCGGACACGAGGCGGTAAGCTAACCTCGGGCGCCACCCTTGCCAGCGGTTGCCATCGTGCCGTACGATATGCGGCCGCGGGCCACATGTTCGAGACCTCTCCGACGTCGTTCCGCTCCCCAGCTCCCATCATAACGCGCCTCGCGGCGCGCCCCCCGCTGTCTTGTTCAACCACCCGGCTGGCCTCTCTGCCACACGTGCATCCGCGCGCTGATGGTGTGCCCGCCGCCTCGTAGGAGGGAAGGAATGTTCTCACGCGAAGTAAGGGCAACACTCGTCGCGGCGGCCGCCCTCGTGGTCGGCCTGTCGCCAATCGGCTCGCTCGCCGCGCAGTCCACAGGGACGATACGCGGCCGCGTGACCGAGGCCGGATCGCGACGCGCCGTCAGTGACGTGCAGGTCACCGTCGTGGGCACCGGCTTCGGCGCTCTCTCGAGCCAGAACGGCGACTACACGATCTCGAACGTTCCCGCCGGGCAGCGCACGCTTCGAGTGCGCCGGCTCGGGTTCAACCCGGTCGAGCGCGCCGTCATGGTGAACGCGGGCGCGACCGCCACGCTGGACTTCGCGCTCGCGCAGTCGGCGACGCAGCTCGAGCAGTTGGTCGTCACCGGCACCGCGGGCGCGGCCGAGCGCAAGACGATCGGCAACGCGGTCACGCAGCTCGACGTCTCCGACATCACGCAGAAGCAGGCGGTGTTGAACGTGACCGAGGTACTGCAGTCCAAGACGCCGGGAGTGACGATCCTGCCGGGATCGGGCGCGCCCGGCACCGCCGGCGAGATCCGCATTCGTGGCTCTGGCTCGATCAGCGGGTACAAGCCCGTCGTGTTCATCGACGGCATCCGCTACAGCATCGATGACCTGGGCAGCTTTTCCGCCACGGGCGGCGGCACGGCAGGTCTGGCGCAGTCCACGCAGGTGACGTCGGCCCTCAACTTCCTCAACCCGAACGACATCGAGTCGATCGAGGTGATCAAGGGACCGGCGGCGGCCACGCTCTACGGGGCCGAGGCGGCGAACGGCGTGATTCAGATCATCACGAAGAAGGGGACGCGCGGGCAGCAGAAGCTGCAATTCGGCGTGCGCGCCGAGCGCGGGTCGAACGAGATGTCGCTGGATCAGCCGACGAACTTCACGACGTGCGACGCGGTCAAGAAGGGACAGCTCAACGCCGATGGAACGCCGACCTGGCCGGGCTGCCAGAGCGTCGGGCCGAACGAGATCATCACCGACAACCCCATCGCTCGCGACCCCCGCGCGGCGCGCACCGGCGACCTCTCGATCGTGCAGATGAACGTGCGCGGCGGTGGCGATCGCTACTCGTTCTACGCGTCGGTCGACCGCAACTCCGAGCAAGGCGTCTTCTACAACAGCGATAACAGCCAGAAGTCGGTCCGCACGAACTTCACGGTGAACCCGAACGAGAAGCTGGACTTCACCGTCAACGTCAACTGGCAGGATGGCCGCCTGCGCCTGCCGATCCAGGACGAGTCGGCCAACGGGCTTCTGCTGAGCGGTACGCGCGGACTCCCCGGCAGGGTGTCGCTGCTTGGTGTCGGGAACGAAGGGTGGCGCACGATCTCGCCGGCAGCCGCGAACCGGTACAAGAACTACACGGACGCCGGCCGGCTCACCCTCGGCGGCACGGCGAACTACAACCCGTTCTCCTGGTGGCGCAACCGGGCGACGGTCGGCATCGACGAGACCAACACGCAGGCGCAGCTCCTCTTCCTTCCCGGCGACATCGACCAGTCGCAGGACCCCGACGCCGCGAGCGGCGCCAACCTCCGCAGGACGCCGAACCGTCGCGTCGTGACCCTGGACTATTCGGGGAGCCTGCTCTGGAGCCCGACACAGAAGATCCAGACCACGACATCGTTCGGGTCGCAGGTGGTGGGAGACAAGTTCCAGCAGATCAACGCTACGGGAATCGGGATTGGCGCCGTGGACGTGACGCGGGTCGATCTCCTTCAGCGCACGACCGGCGGCGAGTCGTTCAGCGAGAACAACTCGGTCGGGTACTACGTGCAGGAGCAGGTGGGGTTGAACGACCGGCTGTTCGTCACCGGCGCGGTGCGCGCCGACGACCACTCGTCGTTCGGCAAGGACTTCGACATCGTCATCTACCCGAAGCTCTCGCTCGCGTACGTCGCGTCCGAGGAGCCGGCGCTGCGCGGGTTCCTCGATGGTGCGCGCGTGAGCACGCTCAAGCTGCGCGGCGCGTGGGGGCAGGCGGGGCGCGCCCCGACCGCGTTCTCGGCCACGCAGACGTACACCGTGGACCGCGTGACGCTCGGCCCGAACACGGGCTCCGCGATCCGCACCTCGATCTACGGGAACCCGAATCTCGAGGCGGAGCGCGGAAGCGAGATCGAGCTCGGCCTCGACGCCGGGCTGTTCAAGGAGCGCCTCGGCGTCGATTTCACTTACTACAACAAGCGGACCACCGACATGCTGCAGTCGGTGTCCATCGCGCCGTCCACCGGGTTCATCGGCACACGGATCGCCAACCTCGGCGAGGTGACGAACAAGGGGATCGAGCTCTCGCTGTTCGGCTCGCCCGTGCAGCTCAGGAATTTCGCGTGGGATGCACGCATCAACCTCTCGACGAACAGCAACGAGCTGGTGGACTTCGGCATTCCGGGGAAGGTCGTGGACACGCCGACCGGCCAGGCCTATGGGTCGGTGCAGCAGCACCGGGTCGGTTACCCGTTAGGCGGCTACTGGGTGACCCCGCCGCTGCGCGCGGCCGACGGGTCCGCGCTCCTGAACGCGGCGGGTGCGGCGCAGTTCCCGGCGGGCGACACGGCGCGCCGGTTCATCGGCCCGTCCACGCCCACGCGCGAGGCAGGGTTCTCGAGCACGTTCACCGTGTTCAAGTACTTCCGCCTGTACGGCCTGCTCGACTACAAGGGCGGGCACTACATCTTCAACCAGAAGGAGCGGAGCCGCTGCCAGGCGGCGAACGACAACTGCTGGCGCACGAACAACCCGCGCGCGCGCTTCCCGCAGACCGCGGCCGACACGATCCTCTTCAAGGAGTTCGCGGTCTATCGCAGCACGTCCATCTCGCCTGAATGGATCCAGAAGGCGGACTTCGTGAAGCTGCGCGAGATCTCGCTGACGGTCGACGTCCCGTCGTCGTGGGTGCAACGCGCCGGCGCGGCGTCCGCGAGCTTCGTGCTCTCGGGGCGGAACCTCGCGATCTGGAGCGACTACGAGGGCGTCGATCCCGAAGTGAACAGCTATGGTGGCCGGAGCTTCGTGCGCATCGACGCGTACGCGCTCCCGATGCTCCGCCGGTTGTCCGCCGGATTCAACATTCAGTACTGACCCCAGCGAGCCGAAACTCATGATGCCCATATTTTCGAATGCCCGCCGACTCGCCCGCCTGATGCCGCTGGGGGCGCTCGCCCTCGCGCTCGGCGCGGCCACCGGCTGCGACAACTTCCTCACTGCCGAAAATCCCGGCGCGGTCGAAGCGTCGGACCTGAACAACGCGCCGTACGCGGGGCTCATCGCCAGCGGACCGATCTACGGCTTCCAGGATTCCTGGGACGACCTCACGTGGTGGAACGGACAGCTCACCGACGAGATCATCAACCGCAACGGCCTCAACCCGTTTATCGAAGAGGGGCAGATCGACCGCCGCGAGCTCTACTCGGACATGTCGTACATCCCCGCGTTCATCTACTCGCCGATGCAACGGGCGCGGTTCCTCGCCGAGGATGCGGTGCGCCGGTTGACGGTGATCCTGGGTGACACGGTGGGACGCGACCTGCGGGTGGCACGCGCGCTGGCGTATGGCGGGTACACCTACATCGCGCTCGGCGAGGCGATGTGCGCCACGCCGATCGACCGCAGCGTGCCCAAGACGTGGGAGGAGATGCACGCCGCCGCCATCGCGAAGTTCGATTCGGCGGTGACCATCGCGACCGCCGCCAAGGCGTATTTCGGAACGCTCACGCCGGCGCAGCCGAACTCGATACTCGCGGCGGACTCCGTCATCACCTTCGCCCGGGTCGGGGCGGCGCGCGCGTCGCTCGACCTGAACGACAAGGCGAAGGCGACGACGTACGCGCAACAGGTGCCGGCGGCGTTCGTCTTCTATGCGTACTACAGCGAGAACACCTCGGCGCAAAATCACCGCACCTACAACCGCATCGGCACCGGAAACAACGGCACGCTGCAGGGCACGCCGTTCGAGGCGATGACAGGCGACCCACGCATCCCGCGGTCCACTTCGCCCACGTCGCGCATTGGCACACCGCTCTCTCCACCGTCGTACAGCACGTTCAACAACACGCTCACCGGCGCGACGTTCGCGGCGGCGATGGCGGTGCGAGTCGCCTCGGGGCTCGAGGCGCGGTACATCATTGCCGAAGCCGCGGGGCCGACGGCCGCCACGCTCGCGTTCGTGAACGAGCGACGCGCCGCCGGACTGCAGCCGCCGGTGACGCTCACGGGCGACGCGCTGCTGGCCGAGCTGCGCGACCAGCGCGCGCGCGACTTCTACCTCGACAACCACCGCCTGGGCGACCTGCGGCGATACAAGAAGTTCTACAACGTCGATCTGTTCCCGAAGGGCGCGTACCCGGGTTCGACGACGGGTCAGATCTACAACGAGTCGATCGACTGCTGGCCGCTGCCGACGAACGAGATCAACGACAATCCGAACGTGCCGAGAGGATAGGGCTCGGGGCCCGTTCAAGGTTCAAGGGTTCAAGGGGTCAGAGTCGTTGAAACCTCCGGTTTCAACGACTCTGACCCCTTGAACCATTCCCCGTTCCCGCCGCACGCGGTGGGCTCTACATCACCTCGGATAACTTTCTTCCAGGCGCTGCACGGGCTTCACGACGCGGATGCCGGAACGCGCGTCGGCGCTCGGCGGCCCGCCCGCCGCGGCGAGTATCGCCTCGTCGTTCGGCATCGTGCCATCCACGCGCCACTGCCAGATGTAGCGGCCCTCGGTCAGCGGCAGCTCGACCACCCACGCGTCGCCCTCGCGAGTCGCCGGGACGGGCTTGCCCAGGAAATTCCCCGCCAGCTCGACGGTCTTCGCGTTCGGCGCGGCCGACGCCGGGAGCGCGAAGCGCACCATCTCGCCGAAATGGCGCTTGAGCAGGACGTAGTGATCGGGGTCGACGCGCACATCGGTGACGGTCCCAACGTCGGCGACGTTCAGCGTATCCGCGCGGTTCGTTAGGCGGAGTGTACGGCGTACGGTATCGCCCGACGCCGTCACGAGCGCCACGTCGAGCGGCAGGTCGAACACCACGTCGGGCTGGTTCTGCGTGACGACCACGCGCTGCGCGTCCACGCGGGCTTCCACATCGGGGACGTACGTGCCGGCAAGCCAGGGCAGGATGAACGGCGTCATGTCCCGCCCGGCCGCGTACGACATCGCGGCGATGAATTCTTCGTATCCCGCCGGCCTGCCCTGCCGGCGCAGCGCGATGTACTCGCGCATGCCGCGGTCGAACGCCGCCCGGCCCAGCGCATGCTCGAGCGAGCGAAACACCCACGACCCCTTCGTGTAGTGGATGCGGCCGTTGTCCGGGCTGCCGAGGATGCTCTGTTGCCCCTCGAAGCCCGCGCCGATGCCGGTTCGCTCGAGGCCCACCGAGTAGCTCGTGCGGTTGCGTTCCCAGAACCCGCGCTCGGCATCCCTCCCAAATACGTCACCGAGCAGCGTGCCCTCGGCGAACGTCGCCCAGCCTTCCTGCAGCATGTTCGCCGCGAAGCCGCTCGCGCTCATGGTCCAGCCGTGCGAGATCTCGTGCGCGAGAACGTACGATGGTGCGAGCGCGGGCTCGTCGAGCCGCGTGGCACCCGAGCCCGAGACCACCAGATTGTTCATCCGCACGGAGAAGCCGCCGCGTCCCAGCGCGCGGTTCGAGACGAACGCGATGTAGCGGCTCGGTGCCTGCGGCTCGCCGAAACGGCGGCCGAGGACGTCGTACACGCGACGAGCGATCGTGGCGAGCGTATCGTGCGAGAACTTGAAGTCGGGCGTGAGGAAGGTCTCGACCCGCACCGGCCCGAACAACGTCTGGATGTTCGATGTTTCGACGCGCCAGTCGCGATCGTACGCGAGCGCCACAATGAAGGCGGGGTGGATGCTCCGTCCGGTCACGGTCCGCACGCCGTTCGTGACCGATTCGGTCTGCGGAATGCTTGTCGTCAGGCGATACGCCGCGGGGATGCGGACGGCGACCGAGATCCGCGCGAATTGATTGCCACTGTCGTACCCGAAGAACGGCACCCACGCGTCGGTGTTGTGGTACGCGCCGAACGCCGGCGCGTCGTTCGCGGCCCGCTGCGCGGTGGTGTCGCGCGCACCGGGGAGGCGGCACTCGGTGAGCGCATATCGCAAGACGAGCCGCGCCCCGCGCTTCGGGCGGGCGGCGAACCAGAACACGCCGCCGCCGAAGTCGTAGGTGACGGGTTTCCCGTCGAGCTGCATCGAGGCAATGCGCGCCGCGTTGTTGAACCGCGCCGCGAAGCCGTACGGACTGCCGATGTCGAGCACCAGGGTGTCGACCGACTCGAGCCCCTCCCCCGGCGTGACGGTCGCATGAATCGTCTGCGCGCGGATGTGGTTCAGCGTGTCGAGCGGGAGCTGCCGCGCGAGCGTCCATGCGCCGTTCGACTTCGTCGCTTCGTACAGTCCGGAGAAGCGGCGCACGCGGTTGGTCTCATCGCTGCCGGCCGCCGCATCGAGCGGCAGTGGGCGCTCGCGCCTCGGGTACACCGTGCCCGCGAGCAGCAGGACCGCGCGATCCGGCCCCTGCCAGATCACGCGGTGCAGATCATCGCGGCGCCGGGACTGCTGCTGTACGGCGCTCCGAACGACGTCGCGGCCGAGCGGGTCGGGATAGACGCTGTCGAACGCTTCGGGCGTGCCGCTCGCGAAGCGCGCCATCACGAGGCGGGCGAGCGAATCGGGGTTCGGCGCGCCGGCCGTGACGGGCGACTGGGCGTTCGAGGGCGCGGCCATCGTGGCCACGATGAAGCCCGCCGTCGCAACCAATTGCGAGCAGCGGACGAGTCGATTCGTCAACATGGAATCCGTTGGGCTGTCGGGGCGTAGCGCGTCGCGCTGCGGACGGTGGAGGACGCGCGTACCGACTACCACGCATGGGCACGGCACTCTGTACTATCGGCCATGCTCGCGGTTCCTCCGCCCAACGAGTGCCCACCGGGCGCGTGCGGTGCACGCGCCCGGTTCCCAATTCCCGGCTACCGCGTCACGCCGCTCGCCTCGGGTTTCGCCTTCCGCGGCAGCTTCTCGTCGCGCTGCGCCGTGAGGAACGCGAATGCCGCCGCGACCGTCGCCTGCTGCACCACGTCGTCGCGCTGCACGCGGTCCACGAAGTCCATGTTCGAGTGGTGCGTGCGCGAGTTGTACTCGAGCCGCTCCTGCACGAACTGGAAGCCGGGCAGCCCCACGGCCTCGAACGACGCGTGGTCGGTGGAGCCTACGACGCGCGGTCCGAGGATCTCGACGCCGAGATCCTTCAGCGGCTCGATCCACTGCTCGAAGATGGGGCGCGCGCCGAGGTTGCCCTGGTACCAGATGCCCCGGATCTTCCCCGTGCCGTTGTCGAGGTTGAAATAGGCCGAGAGCTTCTCCCACTCGGGCTTCGTCTGCATGCTCGCCGGGTCGGCGAAGTGCTGCCTAACGTAGGCACGCGAGCCCATCAGCCCCTCCTCCTCCCCACCCCAGAGCGCGACGCGTATGGTGCGCCGAGGCTTGACGCCCGCGGCCCTGAGAATGCGCATCGCCTCGATCATCGCCGCGCTCCCGGTGGCGTTGTCGGTCGCGCCGGTGGCGCCGTGGTGCGAATCGAAGTGCGCGCCGAGCATCACGACTTCGTCCCTGAGCTTCGGATCGGTGCCGGGAATCTCGGCGATGATGTTGAACCCGCCCTGCCCCTGCGGCTCGTCGAGGAACCGCGTCTCGACGTTGAGCTCCATCTTCACGGGCACGCCACGCTCGAGGATGCGCACCATGCGGTTGTAGTGCTCGACGGCGATCGTGATGCTCGGCAGCCCCTTGCCCGCGTTCTCGTCGCGCGCGCCGCCGGTGCCGACGAAGATCGTTCCGCCGTCCACGCGCTGCGCCTGCCACGAGAGGTCGCTGCCACCGGCGCTCAGGTCGCTGTCGGAGCCGCGGTCGATGAGCGCGATGGCGCCCTCGCTCTGGTAGAACTGCGCGACGCGCTGCGCGAACTGCTGACCCTGCGCGAAGCCGCCGGGCCCGCCGCCACGCCGTTCCGCAGGCACCGGCGTCGTCTTCGCCTCCTCGATCTCATCCTCGCTCATGCGCAGCACGATGCGGCCGTCGAGCATGCGTACGGCGCGCGCCGGCTGTGTCAGCACGATCTTCCCTCGCAGCTTGCCGCGATACGTCGCGAAGTCGGCGGTGTTGGTGATGGGCGCCAGGACGACGTCGGCCTGAACGGTTCCGCTCGTTCCCGACGTCCACGACTTGGGCAATCCAATGATGGGCATCACCTGCGGCTCGATCATGTGCGCATGGAAACGCACGAGCTCCCATCCCTTCCCGAAGGGCCACGACTCCTCGTGAATGTTCGAGAGCCCCCATTCGACGAACTTCTTCTTCGTCCAATCGGCGGCCTGTCGGATTCCCCGGCCGCCGGTGAGGCGCGGGCCGTAGACGTCGGCAAGCCAGGAGATGTGGTCCATCGCCTGCGAGCGCTGCAGCCCTTCATCCTTGATGCGCGTGAGCGCGGCGTAATCGATTCGCTCGGGCTGCGCCAAGGCCGAGCCGCTCTGCGCCGCCGCGGTCGACGTGATGATGGTGAGGCCGGCGAGCGCGGCACTGGCAACGAGGGTGCGACGACGGTTGGTCATGCGAGGGGCGGTTGTGGTTGGTCGAGGCTGCTGGCTTCGGGAAAACTTCTCGGTTGACACGTCATTTCGCGAGATGAAGGTTGTGTATGCGTCCGAACGAACGGTCAATCTCGGACGTGATGCTCTCCGATGGGACGCCAACGGAGAGTTGCCCGTCGGTGGTTCGACGCTGACGGGCCGGTCGTGAGGTTGCTGGCCGCGACTGTAGCTCCGCGAATTCGGAAGCACCTGAGCCGGGACCGTAACGGCAAGGGTAAGGGAAGTCGATCTGGCCGCGCACGAACGCGGTGTCGAACCGAACGGATCGAATCCCGCCAGCGGAAGAAAGCCCCTCGGATTGCGGCGTGCCGCGGTCTGAGGGGCTTTCAACATCCGGGAGTCCGAATCCGGGAGTCCGAATCCGAGCGTCCGACTTCGCGACGGCGACGATCGCAGCCGCCGAGCATCACGTTCGGCGTGCCGACGGGAGAATTGGCGAAGTGCACGCCATCGGCCGCGCATTTGCGGGATGCGGAGGGTTTCTCCGCCACGAACCCGCATCCCAGCGATCATGCCAGCCGACAAGCGCAATCCACCACCCCACGGCGACGAGCCGAGCGATGATCAGGACCGCCAGGAAAGCGCACCCGCCACGGCTGATGCACCTCGCACGCGCGGCGCTCGCGGCAGGCCGGACGAGACCACGGAGCAGTATCGCAAGATCCAGCGCGAGGTGGACGAAGCCGACCAGCAGCACGCGAAGGAAGGCGGCCAGCAACAGCGCACCCGGAAGCGGGCCGTGCAGGCGGGCGCGCGCGTGGAGCCCAGTCCCCCGCTTCCGGAACAGCATCTCGACAAGCCCGGCCTCGAAGCCGACCTGACCCCGCGCCCGAGGTATCTGGCGCCCGCGTATCGCGGCTCGGACAAGTTGCTGGACATGGTCGCGATCGTGACCGGCGGCGACTCGGGGATCGGACGCGCGGTGGCCGTACTCTTCGCGCGCGAAGGCGCCGACGTGGCGATCGTCTATCTCCCATCCGAGCAGCGCGACGCGGAGGAGACGCGCGAGGCCGTCGAGAAGGAAGGCCGCCGCTGCCTCCTGCTCCCGGGCGACGTCACCGACTTCGCGTTCTGCCAGGCGGTGGTCGACCGGACCGTAAGAGAGTTCGGCCGGCTCGACGTGCTCGTCAACAACGTCGCGTTCCAGGAGCACGCGCCTTCGCTCGAAGAACTCTCGCTCGAGCACTTCGACCGGACGATCAAGACGAATCTCTATGGCTACTTCTACATGACGAAGGCGGCGGTGCCGCACCTGAAGTCGGGGAGCGCGATCATCAACACCGGCTCGGTCACGGGAATGATGGGCAACAAGAACCTGCTCGACTACTCCATGACCAAGGGCGGCATCCACGCCTTCTCACGCTCGCTGTCCGAGAACCTGATCGAGAGAGGCATCCGCGTGAACGTGGTCGCGCCGGGCCCGGTGTGGACGCCGCTCAATCCGGCCGACAAGGAAGCCGATCAGGTGTCGCAGTTCGGCGCCAGCACGCCCATGAGGCGACCGGCGCAGCCGGAGGAAATCTCCCCGGCGTACGTCTTTCTCGCCTCGCCGGTCTGCTCGAGCTACATGACCGGCGAGATCATCCCCGTCATCGGCGGCTACACCAGCCGCTGAGCGCGCCGCTTGCGCGCAGGAGAGTTCGAGATGGCAGATCGAGACATTCAGGGCAGGCGCGTCGCGATTCTCGCGACCGATGGTGTGGAACAGGTGGAGCTCACCGAGCCGCGCAAGGCGCTGGACGATGCCGGCGCGACGACGACGGTCGTCTCGCCGAAGAGCGGCACGATCAAAGGATGGCAGCACGACCACTGGGGCGACCAGATCAAGGTGGACCTGCCGCTGGACCAGGCACGCGCCGACGACTTCGACGCGCTCATGCTCCCCGGCGGCGTGATGAACCCCGACACCCTGCGGATGGACGAGCGCGCCGTGCGCTTCGTGCGGAGCTTCTTCGATGCAGGCAAGCCGGTGGCGTCCATCTGTCACGGGCCGTGGATGGTCGTCGAGGCCGACGTGGTGCGCGGGAGGACGCTCACCTCGTGGCCGTCGCTCAAGACCGACATCCGCAACGCGGGCGGCGACTGGGTCGACCGCGAGGTGGTGACGGACGAGGGGCTCGTCACCAGCCGCAAGCCCGACGACATCCCGGCGTTCAATCGCAAGATGATCGAGGAGTTCGCCGAGGGGGTGCACGAGGGCCAGCGCGCCGCCGCCCAGGCGGGCGCATCGGCGCGGCGTGGCCGCGCGGCGGAGTCACGCCCCGAAGCGCGCTGAGCGACTCGTCGAGCGACTCGCCTGGCCGGGCACCGGGAACCCGATCTCGTTAGGCACGGGGCGCGCCGGCATCGCCGGCGCGGAACCGGTGCCCGGCCGAGCCGCCGTTCGGCACGTGCCGGCGCAAACCGAACGGTCTGTACACGTGACGCGCTGACGTCGCCTCGAACGCGACCCGTCAGCCGCTTGGCGCCAGGATCATAACGCGACTACGTGACGGCGCCCCGTCCCGTCGGGTTAGCAGGTTGCTGAAAAACGGCGGATAAACCGTGAATTGTTCTGTTCCGTCGGTGATGGTGGCCGCGAGTCGGTCGGGCGGGGCTCGCCGTCCAGCCCCGTTAGGCGCCGGGGTCGCGCCGGGCGG
>Ga0255338_1000541_pt1 | contig 113077 bp, 82 predicted proteins | sample MeOH1_35cm_T4_19_FD_203715 | JGI IMG/M metagenome (GOLD analysis project Ga0255338, IMG submission 203715) | Sandy soil microbial communities from University of British Columbia, Vancouver, Canada - MeOH1_35cm_T4_195 | ecosystem: Engineered > Artificial ecosystem > Sand microcosm > Unclassified... | reverse complement strand
CGGCTCCTGCTGCGCCTGTCCACTCTGCTCTTCTGCTAGGCGCACCACCCCTCTGCTCCCCACTGCAGGGGATTCGCGTGCCATTCCCCCACCCCTGCCACGGGCCGCTAATTCGACGGTCTGACAACCAGACAGGTTCGCTGGAAGCGCGCCGCCGGGAGGCTCCGCTCAGGCCACCACGACGTTGACGATCTTCCCCGGCACCACGATGACCTTCTTCACCGTCTTGCCTTCGAGCTGCCGGGCGACGTTCGGCAGCGCGAGGGCCTGCTCACGAATGGTGGCTTCGGGGGCGGTGCGCTCCAGCTCGAGGCTGCCGCGCAGCTTGCCGTTGACCTGCACCGCGTAGGTGATGACCGCGTCGATCGTCAGCGCCTCGTCATAGGCCGGCCAGGCTTGCTGCACGAGGAAGCCTCCCGCTCCCAGCTTCTCCCACGCCTCGTCTCCGAGGTGCGGCGCGAAGGGCCCCACGAGCTTGATCAGTGTGAGCAGGTCTTCGCGCGTGGCCCCCTGGCTCGTGAGCGCGTTCACGTACTCCATCATCGCGGCGATCGCCGTGTTGAACTGCATCCGCTCCAGGTCGTTCGTCACGCGCTTCGTCGTCTTGTGGCGCAGGCGCTGGTGCGGGTCGCCCTCAGGCTGCTTCGAGGCGTCGAGCTCCTCGACAAGCCGCCAGACCCGCCGCAGGAAGCGGCTGCAGCCCTCGATGGCGCGCGGGTCCCACGGCTTCTGCAGCTCGAACTCGCCCATGAACATCTCGTACAGGCGCAGCACGTCCGCCCCGTACTCGGAGACGACGTCGTCCGGGTTGACGCCGTTCATCTTCGACTTCGCCATCTTCTCGACCTGCACCGACAGCTTCTCTCCGGTCGACTTGAGGTAGGCGTCGTCGCCGCGCAGCTCCACCGCGGACAGCTCGTGGTAGCGCCCCATCGCGTCCTGGTACGTGTACGCGAGCACCGTCCCCTGGTGGCGCAGCTTCTTGAAGGGCTCCTTCGTGGAGACCCAGCCCAGGTCGTAGAGCACCTTGTGCCAGAAGCGCGCGTAGAGCAGGTGCAGCACCGCGTGCTCGGCGCCGCCCACGTACAGGTCCACGTTCATCCACTGCCGCTCGGCCTCGCGGGACCAGGGCTCCTGAGCGTTCGTCGTGTCCAGGTAGCGCAGGTAGTACCAGCACGAGCCCGCCCACTGAGGCATCGTGTTCGTCTCGCGCCGCGCCGGGCCGCTGCACTGCGGGCAGCGCGTCTCCAGCCACGAGGGGATGGTCGCCAGCGGGGACTCGCCCGTGCCAGAGGGCTCGTAGCGCTCCACCTCGGGCAGCAGCACCGGCAGCTCGCTCTCGGGTACGGGCACCGGGCCGCACTTGGCGCAGTGGACGATGGGGATGGGCTCGCCCCAGTAGCGCTGCCGCGAGAAGACCCAGTCGCGCAGGCGGTAGCTCACGGTCTTCTTCCCGAGTCCCTTGGCCTCGAGCTGCGCGGTGATCTTCCGCTTGGCCTCGGCGGTCGCCAGCCCGTCGATCTCGCCCGAGTTCACCGCCACGCCTTCCTCGGTGAACGCCTGACCAGGCTCGGCCTCGCCCGACGCCGGGCGGACCACCTGCTGGATGGGGAGCCCGAACTTCACCGCGAAGGCGTAGTCCCGCTCGTCGTGCGCGGGCACCGCCATGATCGCGCCCGTGCCGTAGGTGGCGAGCACGTAGTCGGCGATCCAGATGGGGATCCGCTCGCCATTGACGGGGTTCAGGGCGTAGCTGCCCGTGAAGGCGCCGGTCTTCTCCTTGGCGAGTTCGGTGCGCTCCAGGTCGCTCTTGCGCCGGGCCGCCGCCTGGTAGTCCGCCACGGCCTGCCGCTGCTCGGGGGTGGTGAGCTTCTCCACGAGCGCATGCTCGGGCGCGAGCACCATGTATGTGGCTCCGTAGAGCGTGTCGGGGCGCGTGGTGAAGACCCGGAGCTCGGCGTGGGTGGCCGGGCCGTCAGCGACGCGGAAGACGACCTCCGCGCCCTCCGAGCGGCCGATCCAGTTGCGCTGCATGGCGAGCGTGGACTCGGGCCAGTCCACCTCGGCGAGGTCCTCGAGCAGCCGGTCCGCGTACTGGGTGATGCGCAGCACCCACTGGCGCAGATCCTTGCGCTCGACCTGGGTGCCGCAGCGCTCACACTTGCCGCCGGAGACCTCCTCGTTGGCCAGGCCCGTCTTGCACGAGGGGCACCAGTTGATCGGCATCACGGCCTCGTAGGCGAGGCCCTTCTTGTAGAGCTGCAGGAAGATCCACTGCGTCCACTTGAAGTACTTGGGATCGGTGGTGTTGACCTCGCGGTCCCAGTCGTAGGCGAACCCCACCGAGTCGATCTGCCGCCGGAAGTTGGAGACAGCCCGCTCGGTGGTGACGCGCGGGTGGATGCCCGTCTTGATGGCGTAGTTCTCCGCCGGCAGGCCGAAGGCGTCCCAGCCCATGGGGTGGAGCACGTTCCAGCCCTGCATCCGCTTCCACCGCGTGAGGATGTCCGTGGCCGTGTAGCCCTCGCAGTGGCCGACGTGGAGCCCCGCGCCCGAGGGGTAGGGGAACATGTCGAGTGCGTAGAACTTCGGCTTCTTCGGATCGAAGGAGGTCTTGTGCAGCCGAGCCTCCTGCCAGCGCTTCTGCCACTTCGGTTCGACGGTGCGGTGCTCGTAAGGCATGGCCGGGCACCTTACCTGAAGCGTCCATCGCCTCAACCGCTGGCAGAGGCCGCTGCGGCCTCAAGGTCCACGAGGAGGCAAGAGCATGCCTCCCAGGCGACTCAGGCCTGCTCGCGCTTCTCCAGCGCCTCGAGCCGCTGCAGGAAGGCGCGGCCCTTCGCCTCATCCGTCATGTGGATGAACGCCGCCATCCCCTTGAGCTGCTCCAGAGACTCGCCCTCCCGGCCCGGCTTGCCCTTCTCCCGGTTGTGGATCGCCGCGCGCAGCCGCCGGATCACATCCCTCGGCACCCGCGCCGCCGGCACCCCCTGCGGCGCCTCGTTCACCACCAGCCCCGTCACCCGCTGCCGCGTGCCCTTGCGCAGCACCCGCGTCTTGTCCGGGTGCAGCGTGAAGCCCTCGGCCTCCAGGATGCTCTTCACCCGCGCCAGCAGCAGCGCCACCGGCGCGTCCGCCTGCGCCTTCCCCTTCGCCCCCTTCGCCCGCCGCCACGAGAACGTCAGGTCATCCGCGTAGCGCGTGTAGGTGAAGCCCAGCCGCTTCGCCATCGCCGACACCCGCTTGTCCAGCCGTAGGCACAGCGCGTTCGTCAGCGCCGGAGAGGTCGGTGCTCCCTGCGGCAGCGCCCGCGGCCCCTTCGCCACGTACAGCGTCTTGCCTCGGAACTGCACCACCTCGCGCGGCGCCTCCGTGGACAGCAGCGACAGCAGCGTCGCCGCGTGCTCCTCCAGCCCCCCCTTGCGCAGCAGCCCCTTCACCCGCCGCCACGTCACCGTGGGGAAGAAGTCCTTCACATCCACCTTCACCACCACGTCCGCGCCCCGGTGCGCCAGCGCGTTGGTGAGGATGGAGCGCCCCGCCACGAAGCCATGCGCCGCCCCGTGCACCGGCAGCCGCTCCACCACGTTCGACAGCACCCAGCGCTGCGCCGCCTTCAGCTCCTTCTTCGGCGCGGTAATCGTCCGCTGGCTCCCGTCCCGCTTCGGGATCTGCCAGCTCTGGTAGTGCGTGCCCGTGTCCACCTCGCGGTGGAAGGCGAACCAGCGCAGCCGCGACACCGTCACGCCCAGCGCCTTCGCCAGCGCCTCCGCCGAGTCCAGCGCCGGCATCCCGTTCGCCTTCGCCCGCTCCTCCCGATCCGGCACGTCGAACTTGTCCGGGCCCCCCTGCTCGTCCCAGTGCACCCCCACGCCCAGGTGGTTGATGCTCGCGGCCTTCCACGCCTCCCACGCCTGGCGCTCCAGCCCGCGGCGCTCCACGGCCTCGGCCTTCTTCTTCTCCTTCCAGGCCGCCTTCGCCTTCTCGGAGAGCTCCTCGAAGTCCACCTCCTCGGCTGCCACGCCCTTCGCCACGAGCTGCTGGCGCACCCACTCGTCCTTGCCCCCCGCCTCCTGCAGGGCCTTCCACCGCGCCAGGAGCGCGTCGAGCTGCTGACGGCGCGCCTCGCGCTGGGCGAGCACCGCCGCGGAGGGTGGGGTGGGCTGTGGGGCGGTGCCGGGCTGCGGCGGCGCTGCGGGGACGTGCGACTCCAGCTTGGAGGTCATGGCAGCTCCTGACTTCGATGCGGCTGCGGGCGGGGGCGACAGCCGCGAACGATCGAGAGAGGCCCCCAAGGCACCACCTGCTTACCTGGGGCACGGTAGCCTCACCGGCTCTCCCCTCCGGCAGCACTAGGCCGGGGTGAAGAAACGGCGGTTGCGTCGTTGGACCAGCTCTACACCCCGGCCTAGTGCTGCCGGAGGGAAGAGAGCCAAGAACAGGCTACCTTGCGGAGAGTGTCCAGCATTGCATCCAGAGCGGCGCAGCGCCGCTCCCGCGCTCGAGGCGCTGAGGCTGATGGCTTTGGGACCTCTCCCGGTCGTTCGCGTTGTGAATGAGGAATGTCGCCCGGTCGTACCTGCCCTGCTGGCCGGGGGGTAGGCGGCCAGACAGTCCGGTTTTCTACACCAGTCGTGAGGTTCCGTCGATTGCGGGAAGTGCCCCGAGGCGAGGTGGGGCCTGGCGGGGGGTGACTGCAGTCATCACCGCGATGACAGGAGTCCCACCGGCCCTGGCGAGGACTCCACCCTGCTGATCCCGGCTCAGGTGGTGACAGCCGTCATCCTTCAGGGGCAGAGGCCGTGCGGAACACCTTGGCACACCTCCTGCTTTGTCCCAGGAGCAGACGCCACGGCTCGTGGCCCTTCCCTCACCCCTGCTTCTCCGGAGGAACCTCGTCATGGCGCTCACCCCCCTCTCCCAGTCCTCGTTCGCCAGACCCTCCACCCTGGCCACCCCGAGCGCCTCACCGGTCTCCTCCCAGCCGCGGAGCCAGCCGGGCCTTCAGGGGCCGCAGCAGGGCAGCGCCCTGAAGAGGCTGCTCATGAGCGACGGCTTCGACTCGCCGGCGAACGCCACCCAGGCGGGCGGTGTCGAGGCGACGGTGCGGATGCTCACGCAGATGACCGAGCTGCTCGCCAAATCCGTGCGCATGCTGGCCAGCGAGCTCGGCGGCGCCCCTTCGAATGCCCCGGTGGCTGCGCCGGAGGCCGCCTCCGCTCCCAAGGGCGCGCAGAAGGGCGAGCGGACGATGACCTTCACCAATGACGGCGACTCGCCCATGACCGTCCAGTTCACGCCCAACGCCGGGGACAAGGCGATCGCCAGCCGGACCTTGAAGCCGGGGGAGACCCAGACCGTGGCGTTCCCCGATGGCTGGTCCGGCAACTTCCGCAGCACGGCCGGTGACGGCAAGGCGGCCACGCTCGGCGAGGTGAAGTTCAACGGAGGCGGGAACCAGACCTACTACGACGTGAGCTACATCGAGGGCGCCAACGCCGCGATGACCATCCAGCCGGAGAGCGGTGGCAGGAAGTCCGGCACGACCGAGGACCTCCTGGCCTCGGCCCCGGACTCGATCAAGTCCAAGGACGGCAGCGGTCAGACCTACGGCATCAGGAAGACCACCACGTCCAACGTGCAGGATCCCGAGGTAGTGGACTACTACCGGAAGCATGTCGGCGCCGACCAGGGCTACGTCATCCCCACGGATGACGCGAGCACACTGGGCACGGGCGACAGCCACCTGGTCGTCCACATGAAGAACCTGAAGTGAGCCCCGAGGGGCTCCTCCGCCACCTGGAACGCCTCTTGCTTTAAGGGGCACGTACCCACCACTCGCAAGAGGCTTCCACCATGAGCGCTCGACTGGCACAGGCGGCGATTCCCCGGACGGGCGTTCCGGTTCACACGCCCCGAGAAGAGCCGAAGCGGGAGCCTGCGAAGTCCGGAGCCGGCAAGCCGTCGTCCGGAGGCTCCTCGGCGAAGTCCGCCGCGGGCGGCAAGAGTGGGGGCGCCCAGGGAGCGCGGCGCCAGGAAGGGGCGGAGCGGGGAGAGCAGCTCGGAGCGCACGCGGGAGGCTTCGACAGCCACCCCGACACGCACGAGCCTCAGGGCCGGAGCCGCTTCAGCGTCATCCAGGGCGAGGCGGACCGCTCCGCGCCTCAGGGGCAGGAGATCCCAGCGCGTCCGGCTCCGCAGCTGGCACCGGCGCCGGAGCTCTCACGGGAGCGCCACGTGGAGAGCCGGGAGGGCTCCGGCTCCGAGCAGCAGTCCCTCGAGGGCCGCGCGAGGCTGCGCGCCGTGGTGATGGAGCATCTCGCCCAGGGGCTGGCCGAGGCCGAGGAGCGACTGAGCCGGTTCCTGAAGGAGCCGGGAAGCCTGGGCGTCGTCAACCTGTCCCTGGTGCTCAGCGAGAGCTCCCTCACGCACGAGCTGTGGGAGGGGCCGAGCGCCGTCCCCGAGCGCCGGGCTCGCATGGCCCTGACGCTGGGGCTCGCTCCGGAGGTGGAGGATGCCTCGCTGCTCCAGGCGCTGATGGACGAGGTGCATGAGGCCTTCGTCGCCTTCCAGGCGAGCCCCGCGGGCCACGAGTCCCAGCAGCGGTACGAGCAGGTGCTGAAGCGCTACGAGGCGGTGAAGGTGCTGCCCGTCGTGTCCGGCCACGACACGGGCCCCATGCTGGCCGAGTGCGCGCGGCTGGGGATTTCGCACGCGCCAGACTTCTCCCGCTCGCTGCTGGTGCACCCGCTGCTCCTGGCGGTGGGGCTGAGCCCCGAGGAGGGCTCGGCCACCCAGGTCATGATCGCGGGCCTGAGCCTGACGCAGCTCGGTACGCTCGTCGCGCAGCTGCGGCGGGTGAATCCCCAGCTCAACAACCGCCAGGTGTGCCAGCTGCTCCTGCGCGTCTCCACCGAGAAGAAGCAAGCCATCCGCAAGCGGCTCGGGCAGGCCGAGATGGAGCGGGTGCTGGAGTTCGCCTACCAGCTGCTGAGGCTCCGGGTCTTCGAGCTGTACTTCGTCTGACTCCGGAGCCGGAGCCCCTGCCGGGCGCGAGCGACTGAGGGAGGCCCCCAAGGCACCACCTGCTTACCTGGGGCACGGTAGCCTCACCGGCTCTCCCCTCCGTCAGTACTCTGGCGGGTTGAAGAAACGGCGGTTGCGTCGTTGGACCAGCTCTACAACCCGCCAGAGTACTGACGGAGGGAAGAGAGCCAAGAACAGGCTACCTTGCGGAGAGTGTCCAGCATTGCATCCAGAGCGGCGCAGCGCCGCTCCCGCGCTCGAGGCGCTGAGGCTGATGGCTTTGGGACCTCTCTCGGTCGCTCGCGCTGAAGAGTCTCTGGGTTCGTCACACCTCCGTCCTGAATCTACACCATCGCCGAGGCCGCATCGATGAAGCCTTCGGAGGCCAGCTCCTCCAGGCGCGCGAAGTACGCCGCGCGCGCCTCCGCGTCCGTGTCGAACCACAGCTTCTGCCGGCGCGCCTCGCCCAGGCGCGGGCCCCACTCCACCGCCACCACCTTGCCGTCCAGCGAGACGCGGTACACCTGCTCCTGCCCGCTGGCCTCGCGCCGCACGTAGGAGCGCGTCTCCGCGCGGATGAGCTTGCGGCCCTCCGGCGTCTGCCGCAGCGCCTCCTCCGCCGCACGCTGCCGCGCGTACGCCAGCCGCAGCGCCATCATGTGCTCGCACGGGCCCTCGCGCAGCCCCGAGCGCCGGAAGTGCGGGCAGCCACAGCTGGCCTCCTTCACCCGGCCCTCCAGATCCAACGTGAAGGCGGGGAAGAAGCTGCGCACGGCCTCCCGGTCCACCACCTCGCCGTGGATGCGGGTGCCCTCGCCCACCACCTCGTGCACCTTCGTCACCTTCACCTCGCCCGCGCCCGGCCCGCCGTCGCCCAGCAGCCGGTGCGCCCGCGCCTCGCGCTCGCTGCCGAAGCGGATGACGGTCTCGTCCACCGGCGTGGGCATCAGCTCGCGCGGACGGTACGCGCCCCGGGCGATGTCATAGAGGATGCGCCCGCGCAGGCACTCGAGCTGCAGCGCCGCGCGCACCGCGTCCTTGGGTGCCCCCGCGCCCGCCACCAGCGCCTCGAAGGAGAGCGGGCCCTCCGAGCGCAGCCGCTGGCGCAGCTTCTCCGAGAGCCCCTCCGGCACCGCGCGCGGCATCAGCACGTCGAAGGCCGCCGCGCTGGACCAGCCGCTCTCCGTCCAGCCCGTGAGCGCCAGCGTGAGCGTGGCCGGGCCCATGTCCACCACCCAGAACACCGGCAGGCCCGGGCCGAGCAGCTGCACCCGTACGCTCTGGGCGTGGGGCAGCAGCCGCGCCAGGGCGGCCAGGCGCTGACGGCCGAAGGTGCGCACCACCGCTGGCGCCGCGCCCGTGTACACGGAGGCGTGGCACTCCAGCACCAGCTCCCACGGCTCCAGCACCATCCGCGGCGGGGCGCCGGGCACCAGCTCGAAGCGCAGCGCGCGCGGGGCCTTCTTTGCCTTCCGGGTCCGGAGCGCGAACAGCAGGTTGTAGAGATCGATCGGCGCCAGCGTGCACGTGCTCGCCGGGAGCGTGGCCGCCGACTGCACCTGGAGGAAGCCGCGCAGCCAGGCGTGTGGCACCTCGACGTTGCGCGGGGCACGGGCCTCGCGCGAGGGCAGCGCCACGTGGGCCTCCAGCGACAGCGGCACGTAGGTGCGCAGCCGGTCCACCTTGTTCACCAGCTCCGGCGGCACGTCCAGGAAGGTGGAGCCGTGCGCCGCCTCGCGACCGTCGAAGAGGCCGTTGTCGAAGGCCAGCCGCGCGTAGGCGCTCTCGTCCCGGGAGAAGACCTCCAGGGAGACCTGATCCGGATCCACGGTGAGCACCGGATCCAGCACCGTGTCCTTCTGCTCCTCGCTCTGGAGCGAGGCGTCCAGGAACGCCTTCTGCGCCTCCCAGATCTGCGCCGAGGCGCGCTTGCCCTGCTTCATCAGATAGGCCAGGTACGCGGTGCGGTCCCTGCCGCGGTAGCGCAAGTCACTCGCGAGGACGCCGAGCGTGGCGGCCAGCGCATCGCGGAAGAGGGCGGGCTCACGCACCCGGCCGCGGAGGCCTACGGTGCCGCGAGAGCCCTCCAGGGCCAGCAGCACGCGCGAGGTCTCCGTGCGGGCTTCCACGTCGCTCGCGGTGGCGTAGCGCAGCTCGACGGGGTGGCGGGTGGCGGTCGTCACGACGGATTCCCTCCCTTGCGGGCGCGCTCAGCGGCCCGGCATGCACGTTTGTGGGCGCGGTAGGCCGCCTTGCGCAGCTCCACCGGCTGTCCCTTGTCGAAGGCCTGGCCGCGCAGCACTTCGGCGGCATCATCTCCGCCCAGGCGTCCCAGCGCGGCCCAGGCGTCCTGCTTCACCTCGGGCGCGCCGCCGGTGGCCAGCGGTTTCAGGGGCTGGAGCTGGTGCTCGGCGATCACTGCGGGCAGCGCCACGCGGCGGCCCTCGGAGGAGGTGAGCGACTTCGGATCGCGCAGCCCCACACCCATGGGGCCCACGGCCACGGGATCGAACGGCTTCACTTCCAGGGCCCACCCGGCGCGCTCCGGAGCGAGCCGTGCCAGAGAGGCCGCGGCGGCCTCGCGCACCCGGGCATCCGGATCCGAGAGCGCGGCGCGCAGTGCCTCGGTCACAGCCGTGAGCTCCTTGGGAGCGGAGAGGACAGGCTTCGCTCCCGCCTCCGCCGTGCCGAGCGTGCCCAGCGCGCGTGCCGCCTCCTGGCGCACCTCCGCCGGAGCCACAGCCGCGCCACCCTGGAGGATGGCACGAGCCCCAGTGGTCAGCTCCACGACGCCAAACCGAGCACTGGCCCACAACAGTCGCTCCCACGCACGGGCCAGCGGTGGCCGCTTCGGGCCGGGCGCCGAGGCCCACTCGGAGGAGGTCCGCCGCTCGGCCTTCGCCAGCGCCCCTGAGAGGGTGGCCACGTCCGAGGCCGGCAGCGGCGCGCGCGGCTCGCCCGTCCACGTGCCGATGACGAGAGAGGCCTCCTCGCGGGCCTGGGGTTGCTCGTGGGCGAGCAGCGCGGCCAGCTCCGGAGCAGGCAGGGCTCCCCGACGCGCCAGGCCCCGGCGGATCCTCCGCCGCAGCGCCTCGTCCTTCAGCGTCGCCAGCTTGGGGACGAGCAGCGCCGGATCGGCCTCCTCGGCGAGGTACGTGGCGGCGGGCTCGGAGATGTCCGAGAAGCGGCTCGCCACGGCGAGGAACTCGACCCGCACCCGATCCTTCGGGAAGAGGATGTCGAGCGCCTTGCGCGCCTCCTTGCGCAGCTCGAAGTCGTACGCGTCGAGCACCGAGGCCAGAGCGGACTCGGACGCCACGTCGCCCAGCTTGCCCAGCTCCGTCGCGGCGGTGAGGCGCACCGGGTTGGAGGTGGAGTCATCGGTGAGCAGCGCCTCGATCTTCACCCGCGCGCGCTCGCCGCCGATGTACCGCAGGCCGCGCACACCGGCCTGCTGCTGCTCGAAGGAGTCCGTCTCGACCGCTTCGGTCTCCACCCGCTCTTCGACGCGCTTGCGCTCCTCACCCTCGGGGAGCTTCGCGGCCAGCCGGCCGAGGCCCTCGATGGCGGCCACCACCATGCTCGGCTCGGCGGGGGCCTCGGGAGTTCCACCCGCGGCCACTGCCTCCAACTCGGCCAGGGCCCGCGCGTCCCCCAGCGTGCCGAGCGCCAGCAGTGCCCGCTCACGCTCTCCCACCTCTCCGGCCCGCGCGTACAGGAGCAGCGGGCGCAGCGCACTGGGGAGCCGCTTGAAGGCAGCGGCCTCGGCGGCGGGAAGCATCAGCTCGCGAGCACCGGCGCGGAGCACCTCCTCGATGGGCTCCACCTTCGCGCCCTGGTCCACGACGCGCTGGGAGTAGCGGGCCACCGCCTCGCGGCGCACCGTCACGTCCCGATCCGTGAAGAGGCTCAACAGCAGCGCATCCTGCCCCGCGTCGGCGCCGTGCTCCAGCTCGCGGGGGACGGCCTGCCGCACTGCCACATCATTAGAGCGCGCGGCCGAGCGCAGGAAGCGCACCGCCAGTGCCGAGTCGCGCAGCTTCATGTCCCGGGTGCCATCGGGCAGCAGCTTCACGTTGCGGTCCGCCACCGTCATGGCGGCGGTGATGCAGGCCAGGCGCACGCTGGGGGCCTCGTCTTCGAGCACCTGCCGAGCCAGCACCTCCACGGCGTCCGGGAGGAGGGTGCGGCCCAGGGCGTTCACGAGGTTGTTGCGCTCGTCCAGGCTCGTCGAGGTGCGCAGCCGGCCCGCGAGCGCGGCCACGGCGGCGGGCGTCGCAAGGCGGGCCAGGGCCTCCATGGCGCGCTTCGCGTTGGCCGCGTTCTCCGAGCGCAGGAAGGTATTCAGCACCTCCACGGCCCGGTCATCCTTGCGCCAGGCGAGCAGCTCCGAGGCGCGCATCCGCAGATCCTCGTGCTCGCTGGCCATGGCACGGCCGAGCGCCTCGGTGACGCGGGAGTCGTTGGCGCCGGCCAGGCGCTCGATGACGCCGACGCGCAGATCCGCGTGCTCGCTGGAGAGCGCGGCCAGCAGCGGCTCGAGGCTGCCAGCGGGGCTGAGCTTCTCCAGCAGCTCGAAGGCGTACTTGCGCACGTCCGGCAGGGGCGAGTTGAGCGCGGCGGTGATGCGAGGCCGGGCGGCATCCCCTCGGGCCGCCAGCTCGTCCAGCGCCGCGCGGGCCACGTCCTGCGAGAGCGAGGCCAGGGCCAGCGCCAGGGGCTCATCCGAGCCGGTGGGGTACAGCTCCTTGAGGCCGGCGAGGGCCGCCTTGCGCACGAGCTGGTGCGGATCCTCCAGCGCGCGCAGGAGCGCGGCCACGGCGGCGGGCTGTCCGGCGAAGCCCTCCTGGGTGAGCTTCACCACGCGATCCACGGCATCGCGGCGCACGCGGTGGCCCTCGTCGTCCCCGGCGGACACCTGCCGCAGCAGACCGACGTAGGCGCCGAAGGCCAGCCGGCGCAGGTGCTGGCGCTCGGCGGAGGCCAGGGCCTCGGGCGAAGGCGTGGTCTCCTTGCCGGAAGAGAAGAGGCGCCGCAGCCAGCTCTTGGCGGGCTTCTCCGCCTCGGGCCGGGGCTTGGGAGTGGTCTCCGGCTTCCACGGCTGCTCCAGCGAGCGGGGGCGCGCCACCTTCTGGGCCTCGCGGAAGTAGTCCAGCGGCTTGTGGCGGAGGTTGAGCACCTGGGCGGCGGCGTAGCGCTGCTCGGAGACGTCGCTGGCGAGCGCCTCGGCCAGCCCCACCATGCGGCGGGAGCGATCGTCCTCGGCGGGCCACTCCTTCATGTCGCCGGCCTTCTCCGGCTTGGGAGGCAGCAGGGCCTCTACGAGGTGGGCCTGGTACGCCTCCGGATCGGCGCGCAGCTCCAGGGCGCGCGCGGCGGCGTAGCGCACCTCGGGCCGGGCGCTGGAGAGGGCGCTGATGAGCAGGTCCGGCGGCTCGCCGCGGCGAGAGGCGCGCAAGTCCCGGGCGAGGATGATGGCGAACACCATCTCCTGCACCTCGCGGGCGCGGTCCTCGAGGCCGTGGAGCATGCCGCCCTCGCCCTCGGCGCCGAGCGCCGCGAAGGAGAGGATGGCGCCCAGGCGGATGGGCAGATGGTCATGCCGCAGCGTGCCGGTGAGCACGGGCAGGGCGCGCGCGTCACCCAGGCGCGACAGCCCATCCGCGGCCCAGGAGCGCACCGCCACGTCCGCGTGGCCGAGCGTATCCAGCAGGAAGCCCTCGTCGCCTCGGCGGCTGGCGGTGGCCAGGCCTCGGCCGCCCTGCTCGCGCACCTCGGCCAGCTCGTGCTTGAGGAGCGTGGTGGCGTAGAAGGAGAGCAGCCGGCGAGAGCCCAGCGTGGCCAGTGCGCTCGCGGCCCGGGCGCGCAGCGGGTTGAGGACGGCGGGCGGGTAGCGGCGCTCGAGCTCCTTGTCGGTGATGAGGACGCGCATCGGCTCGATGATGTCCTCGGCGCCGCGCGCGGCGAGCAGCTCCGCGGCACGCACCTTGAGGGGCAGGGCGGCGGAGAGGAGGCCCGCGAGCAGCGGCCCGTTCTCGTTGGGGACGAGCTTGTCCAGCGACTCCAGCGCCTGGAGGTGGACGGAGGGCTCCTCGTCCTGGATGAGCTTGAGCAGCGGCGAGCGCATCGCCTCGGCGGGGGCGTTGACGGCATTCTTCGCCCCGAGCGTCCGCAGCGAGGCGTGGGCCGTCTCCAGCGCGGCGAGGTGGGGCTCGGCCTTCTCCTTGCCAGCGAGCTTCACCCAGGCCTCGTACGCGGCGGTAGCCACATCCGCGTCGCGGTCCTGCACGGTCTTCTTCAGCCGCTCGAGCGCCCAGTCCTCCTTGGAGCGCGTGGCCAGCTCCTCCACGGCACGCAGGCGCAGGTCCGGGAAGCGGCCGTCCAGGGCGCGGGCCAGCGCCTTCTGCGGCTCCTTCTCGTTCCACGCCCAGAGGGTGCGGAAGGCCTCTCCGCGGACCTTGGCGGACTCATCCTCCAGCGCGTTGCCGAGCAGTGGCTCCGCGCCTTCCGGGCGCTTGCTCTGGGCGCCCAGCTTCACCAGTCGATCCAGACCCCGGACGCGCACGTCCTCGAAGCCGGAGCGCAGTGCGGCCTCGGCGCTGGAGAGAGGCGTCTCCGCGTCCAGCGCTGTCACGGCGTCGAGCGCGGAGACGCGCACGTCCGCGTCCGCGTCATCCAGCATCCACACCAGCCGCTCACGGGCGCGCGCATCCTGGAGGGCCTGGAGCGCGGTGGCCGCCTGCCGGCGGATGGAGGCGTCCGGCTCGCGAGAGAGCTGGAGCAGGGCGCCCAGGGCCCGGGCGTCGCCGAGCTGCGCCAACCCCCGGGCACCCCGGACGGCGGTGTCGGGAGTGCGGCAGGCCATGGCGGCCAGCAGCGGCTCCTGGTCGGCCTCGGGGAGCGGTTCGGCGGGCGGACCCTTGCCGACGAACTTCTCGAGGAGCTTGTCGCGGGCGGCGGTGACCTCGGCCTCGGTGGAGAACTTGCCCGCCTGCCCCTCCGGGGACACGCGCTTGGCCGAGAGCACCATCCGGCGGGCCACGTCGCGCAGGGCGAGGCGGAAGTCCTCGTCCTTCTGCTCCAGCACCTGGGCCAGGGGCCGGCGCTCCAGCACGCGCACGGTGAAGGCCACGCGGCGCACGTCGGCGTCCGAGTCATCCAGCGCTCGGGCCACCAGCGGCTGCAACTGGGCGGCGCCGAGCTGCCCCGAGCTGGCGGCGCGGATGAGCACCTCCACCTTGATATGAGCAGGACCCCGCTCGAAGGCTGTCTTCAGCGGCTCGGTGCTGTTGGCGGGGGAGACCTCGGTGAGGGCGTCGAGCGCGGCCAGGCCCACGTTGGCATCGGAGTCCGTGAGCTTGCCGGCGATGAGTCCCGGCACGAGCGGCGAGGTACCGGCGAGCTTCGCCAGGCGCCTGAGGCCGGCGATGCGAATGTCCGCGAAGCGCGAGTCGAGAGCGGCGCGCGGGGCGGAGAGCGGGGTCTCCTCCAGCGTGGCGAGCGCCTCCAGAGCGGCGGCGCGGACAGCGGGGTGATCGTCATCCAGCCGCTCGCGCAGCTTGGGACGGGCAGTGGTGCGGCCCCGGGCGGCCAGCTCGGAGGCGGCCAGCTTGCGGACCTCGGCCTCCCTGTCGGTGGAGAGCACCTTGAGGACGAAGTCGAGCGCCTCGGGCTCCTCCAGGGCGACGGCCTCGCGGACGGCGGCCTCGCGCTTGGGGCGGCCAGCACTGAGGGACTCGGTGAAGGCGTCGAAGCCGTGGGCGTAGTCGAGCTGCTCGTCCGAGGGCTTGCCTTCCGGCTCCACGGTGAAGCGGTACACGCGGCGCTCGTCGCCACCGGTGAAGACATGGCCGAGCATCACCTTGGCCTGCCGTGGGTTCGGCGGCGGGGCGAAGGCGAGCGCGTGCAGCGGCTTGCTGCCGCAGTCGAGGGTGCGAGGCTTGCGGCGCTCGTCCAGGCGCCACACCTTCACCTTTCCATCGGCGCCCGCGGTCCAGAACCGATCGCTAGGCTCCTGACCGGGCTCAGCGGTAGGCGTCGGGGTGAAGAAGAGCGCGAGCACGGGCCCGGCGTGGCCGGAGTCCTTGTCGCCGCGGACCTCGAACTCGACAGCGCCGACGAGGTACCAGATGCGGATGCGGCCATCATCGCCCGCGGAGGCGAGGCGCCCATCGCGAGGGGTGAAGGCCAGGGTGCGGACGGGGCCCTCGTGGCCGGCCATGTCGCGGCGGGCGCCGGTGGCGAGGGTGAAGGAGCGCACCACGGCGTCATCGCCCGCGCAGGCGGCGAAGGTGTGGCTCGGGTCGACGGCGACGGCCCGGAGCGGCTGCGCAGAGGCCTGCCACTCGTGCAGCTTCTTCCCCGAGTCCAGCGCCCAACCTCGGAGGAACCCATCCACGCCCACCGTATAGAGGCGCTGCGAGTCCGGGCTGAGGGCAACGCCGGTGCAGCCACCGGGGTGTGCGCCGGTCAGCTCGCGCTCGACCTTGCCTTCACCCAGCGAGCCCACGCGCACGGTGCCGTCGGCGCCCGCGGCGATCCAGCGCTCACCGGAGAGGGCCAGGGCGAGGACAGCGGAGGGGAGGTCCACGCTCCACAGCACCTTGTTGCCGGTGAAGTCGTAGGCGGTGAGCTTGCTGGCGGGGGCCGCGCGGGCGCCGCCGACCAGGAGTACGCGGCCGTTGGCCGCAAGCGCGCGTACTTTCTCGATGTTGCCGATCGCGAGGTTGGCCATGACGCTCTAGATCCCTCCAGCTTGGGCCCATGGGTTTAGCACAAGCGCTTGCCCCATCCCCTGGGAAAGGATCTCACCGCATGGGGCAAGCTGGAGGGCCGAGTATCCACTTCCGCTACACGCTCACAGGACCACCGAGGGCCCGCTCGAGCTCCTCCCGGAGCTGCTCGAGGGTGCCCGTGTTACTCAGGACCCAATCGAACCGCGAAGCCTCGAAGGCCGCCACCCCCCGCTCCGTGGCGTGCTGCCCCAGTGCACCCGGGGCACCGGCCCCCGGGCGTGTGATGAGCCAGAGGGCTGCCCCCATCTCCCGCGCCACCTCGAACTCCCGCGGAGTCCGGAGGTCCGTGCAGACAACCCGCAGTCTCTCCCGCCGCAGCGACTCCACCCGCGCGCGGAAGGGCCGCAGCCAGACCTCCGGGTCCAGCTCCACGCAAGCCTGGCCGAAGCGCTGGTACAGCTCTCGGGGTGCCCGCCCCAGCCGGGCGTCCGGCACGTTGCGCGCCTCGCCCCAGAGCTGCTCGGGGCCCAGGCCGAAGAGCCCCATCATTGCCACCTTGAGTGGATCCGCCAGCGCCACCCGCTGGTAGCCATGGGCTTCTGTCAGTATCGCCCCCAGCGTGTCCTTGCCCGCTCCCGAGGCGCCCGCCAGACAGATGAAGCCAGGCACCGGGCTCATCGCCCACCTCCGAAGTCGTAGAGGCCCCCGCGGCTCTCGAAGCGCTCCAGGGAGAAACGCACCTGGGCCCAGGCCGCCTTGAGCCCCGCCTCGAGCAGGGGAGCGCTGTAGTGGTGGAAGCCTCGGGTGCTCTCGAAGAAGCGGCCCGCCGGATCCACCATGGCGTAGCTGCCGCGCATGTCCTCGTTGTCCTCCGCCGCGATGGCCAGTCCCTCCGCCTCCAGGTGCTGGTGGCGAGCCACGAAGCCCTGGAAGTCCGCGTCCGTGCACAGCAGCGGCTCCACCCGCCCGTCGTTCTGCCCGTCCACCGGGAGCACTCTCAGCACCTTCCAGCGCTCGGGCCGCAGGCGGCGCACCAGGGGCGTCAGGTCCTCCCCCGCGTTCAGCGAGGTGACGACGGTGTTCAACTTCACCCGCACGCCCACTCCCCGGAGGCGCTCCGCCACCATCGCGTACTCCTCCAGCGACAGCGCCTTGCGGCCCCTCACGGCCCGCCCCAGCTTCAGGTGCGTCGCCTCCGAGGTGCTGTCCACGCTCAGCGCCGCCCAGTCCAGCTGGCCCGCGAGCCGCTCCAGCAGCTCGGGACGCAGCCGGCTGCCGTTGGTGACGAGCATGGTGACCGCGCCCTCTTCATGCGCCGCGCTCACCAGGTCCGGCAGCCAGGGGCACAGCAGCGGCTCACCCCCAGCGAAGGTGATCTTCTGGAAGCTCCTCGCCAGCAGCCGCACCAGCTGCACGGACTGCTCACGCGGCAGGTGCCCCGCGGGCAGCTGGCTGCGCACATCCTCGAAGGTGGCGAAGCAGAAGCGGCAGCGCATGTTGCACGGCTGCCACAGGTGGTAGTTCACCGAGGGGGGGATGGGCCCTCCCTCGACAGGCCTGTCCAACCTCTCTTCAGAGGACAGCGAGAGCGGGAGAGACGAGGCTCCGGGATCCAGGTTCATGGCGACTCCAGGGTGGAGGCCCGCGCAGCGGCGGGCCGGGTTGTCCCCTCTCCACTTCGGAGCCCAAAACCTGTGACACCGAGCCTCAACCCCGCGAAACTCCTGGGGGAATTCTCAGAGGCCTTTTTTCCTGGGTTTTTTCAGAGGCATTTGGCCAGGAAGGCGGCCCGGAACTTCTTGAAGGCCCGCGACACCCGCTGCCGCGCATTCACCTCGCTCACGCTCAGCCGCTGGGCGATGTCGGCATAGTCCTCACCCTCGAAGAAGCGCAGGCGCAGCACCTCCTGCTCCTCTTCGGAGAGCGCACACAGGGCTTTGTTGATCGCCCGGGATTGCTCTTCCCGCAGGTAGTCCTCGTCCGGCTGCATGGCGCAGTGAGGCTCTGGCACTTCGACGATGGAGCAGACACGCTCGGTGCGCCGCCGCCACTCGAGGGCGCGGTTCTTCACGGAGGCGATGAAGTAGCTGGCGAATGAGGCAGGGGCGCCGCGGAGGCAGATGCGCAGGAGGACGTCCTGCACCACATCCTGCGCCTCGAAGGCATCCACGTAGTTGCCAGCCAGCGAGGTGGCCTGCCTGCGCAGCTGGGAGTCCAGGCCCTGGACACAATGGGCGAAAGCGTCGGAGGGATCGGCAGCCGCCGCCTGGAGGTAGTCCCCTTCGAAGTCGTCCCCTTCACCGAGGTTGGCGAAGCGGGTCGTGGCGAGCAGGAGCGCGCCGTGCTGCTGATGCTCGAAGAGGGCGGGCACCGCGGGGGGCGGCGTGCTCGTGGGGAGGCGGGAGCCCAGGCCCGAGGGACTCCAGCCACTTCGCGCGCGAGGCTGGGTCAGGGCCTGATTCAGAGCGGGGCGCGCGGACTGGGCAAGCTCCTCGGCGAAACGGAAGAAGACGAACCACCCGGTCGCCGTGAAGAGGCCCGCGGCCACCACGAGGCCCGCCAGGAAGGAGCTGGCCTGTGACAGCCGCCAGCCGAGGCGGAGGCTGCCCCACGCGGCTCGCCAGGCCAGCCAGGTGGCGGTGAGGAAGAACCACGAGCTCTCCGACAGCAGGACGGAGGCCGCCGCGAGAGGATGGTCGGTGGGGTTGCGCCACAGCAGCAGATCCGCAACGAACAGTCCCAGGCCCAGCGTCCACCAGGGGTGGCGCAGCAGCCATCCCTTGGAGCCTCCGCGCGCTTCAGGTCCCGCCTTCTCACGGAGGGCTTCCTGGAGACGCACCCAGGTAGCGGCCCCGAGCCCTCCCAGCACGAGCACCGCGGAGACGATGGAGGCCATGATCAGCAATTCCTGGCTGCGGGCGGCGAGCCGCTCGATGCGGTCAGCACACCAGGCCACGGACACGAGCGTGGACATGAAGGCGGCCAGGACCCACAAGGGCAGCAGGACCCCGAGGCCCAGCGAGCCCAGCGCTGGCAGTACCAGGATCGACTGCCACGCCGAGGTCGTCCTCTTCGGCTGGGAGCCCTCGGGCGTTTGCGGTTCCGTCATGTGTCCCCCCTCTTCAAGACTACTTCATCGTTGCTGACCCATGAGGTTGCAAAAACCCCCGACATTTCCGAACAGGTGTTCACGGGAGAGCTTGCGCCGGGCCCTCAGTGCATCGCCGCCTCGCTCGGGGCCGGCGTGGTGCCGGGCTTCACCCGCGGGAAGAAGAAGCTGAAGGCGAAGGCGAGTACCGCAGTGGCGGCAATGATCCAGAAGTTCGCCGTGAGCCCCTCGGCCAGAGAGCCGCTGAGCTGCCGCAGCACCTCCTCGCCCAGCCCGCGCCCGTGCTCGGGCCCGAGCAGCTCATTGGCCGCGCTCACCGGGACGCTCGGGTCCTCCGTCAGCCGCGCCACCAGCACCCCTCCCATCGCCCCCACTCCGACGGCCCCTCCCACGGTGCGGAAGAACATGTTGCTCGCGGTGGCCACCCCTCGCATCTCCCAGCCGACGCTCGTCTGGACGGCGATGAGCAACGCCGTGGCCGCGAACCCCAGGCCCATCCCGAACACACCCATGGCCAGCCCGGGCAGCAGCAGCGGCACGCCCGGCTTGAGCAACAGCGCCATGGCCACCGTCGAGACGCCCGCCGCCCCCAGGCCGCCCACGATGAGCGGCCGGAACCCCACCTTCACCAGCAGCCGCCCGGCGATCAGCGAGCACACCGGCCACCCCACCAGCATGGGGGTGATCATCCCTCCCGCCTGGGTGGGCGTGCCGCCCAGCACCCCCTGCACGAAGAGCGGGACATAGGTGGTGGCGCCGAACATCGCCGCCGAGAACAGCGCCGAGGACACTGACGCAATGACGATGGGCCGGAGCGTGAAGATGCTCGGAGGGATGACCGGCTCCTTCACCTTGCGCTCGACGAGGACGAAGGCCACCAGCAGCACCGCCGCCAGCGTCAGCGGCACCCACCGGTTTCCCTGGCCCTGCGCTCCCAGCAGCAGCGCCACCACGCCCAGCGCGAGCAGCACGGCGCCAGCGATGTCGAGCGTGCGCCGCTGCTTCTGGATGTTCTCGTGGAAGCAGGTGACGAGCAGCCCCGCGGTGGCCAGGCCCACCGGCACGTTGATGTAGAAGACCCAGTGCCACGACAGCCACCGGACGATGAAGCCGCCCGCCAGCGGCCCCAGCAGCCCGGAGAGGCCCCACACCCCGCTGAAGAGGCCCTGCACCCGGGCGCGCTCTTCCAGGTTGTAGAGGTCCCCCACCACCGTCAGGGTGACGGGCTGCATGGCGCCCGCCCCCAGCCCCTGGAGCGTACGGAAGGCGATGAGCCACTCCATGGAGGGGGACAGGCCGCTCGCCACCGAGCCCACGAGGAACAGGCCGATGCCGAAGAGCAGGATGGGCTTGCGCCCGTAGAGATCCGCCAGCTTCCCGAAGATGGGGACGGTGATGGTGGAGGCCACCATGTACGCGGTGAAGACCCAGGCGTAGTGCTGGATGCCTCCCAGATCGCTCACGACCGTGGGCATGGCGGTGGAGACGACGGTCATCTCCAGTGCCGCCATGAAGAGACTCAGGGCAAGGGCGATGGTGGTGAGCGGGCGGTGGGTTTTGCGCATGGCGGGGGGCGGCGGAATAGCTCACAGCCCCGCCCCAGGAGCAAGCACTCCAGGAACAGGGTTGCTCCTGTTTGAGCACCTCCGCGTTCATCGTGGGCGCGAGGGAGAGAGCGCGTGTGCTCTACTGCGGCCTCTCGGTTGGATTGGCGGAGGCACGGAATGGCAGCTCGCACGCGGCGCATCCAGCTAGGGCTCGCGGCTCTGGGAGTCATCGGTCTCGTGCTCTTCCTGCTGCGCTCCGGGCGTGGCGCGGACCCGGTGCCCTCCGGGAGCGAGCCCCCCCCCAGCGCGGCCGCGTCAGCCTCACCCGGTGCTACCCGGCCGGGGGCCTCACCGGGCTCCCGCTCCAGTGGCCCCGCCCAAGCGGGCCAGCCCGCGTCGCCCGCAAACGCTCCCAAGACGGAGGTGCTGGCCGAGCTGGGCTGGGGCAGCGGCGCCTCCCAGCTCGGACGCCACCGCCCCCAGGAGGCCAACCCCGAGGCTCCCATGTCCATGGCCGCGGACATGCTCGGCAACGTGGTGGTGCTGGACCAGGTCAACGGCCGGCTCTTCCGCCTCGATCCCGACGGCAAGGTGATTGGCACCTTCCCCGTCACCCAGCAGACGCCCCAGGACATCGCCATGGCCCGGGATGGCTCCCTGCTGGTGCTCGACCGGCTGCGGGACAAGACCGTGGCCATCCTGGACCCGGACACCGGCGCGCTGCGCGGAGAGCTGCCCGTGCAGGGCAAGGGCGTCCCCGAGAGCGGGCTCGTCACCGGCACCTTCGTGGATGGGAGCTCCGTCTACGTCGAGCGCGAGCACGGCGCGCTGGTCCGCATCGGCGACACCTCGGGCACGGTTGATCCCGAGCAGCCGGAGATCCCCGGCCGCCCCACCCGCGATGGGCGCTCCTACGTCCTCGCCAGCATCACGGATCGAAAGACGGGCCGCCTCCTCGTCAACTCGGTGGATCGCCAGACGGGCCAGCACCGCTACACGCGCGAGTACCGCTTCGGGTTTCCGGTGATGTCCATCACCCTGCTCGACTCGGACCTCTCCGGCACCCTGTACCTGGGCGTCGCGGGAGAGCTGCCCTCGCTCACCTCCGAGCCTCCCACCCAGTTCGGCATCCGCGTCTTCTGCCTGGAGCCCCTCGAGGGCAAGGTGCTGGGGCAGACGGATCTGCCCCTCAACACCCTGCCCGAGGAGACCTTCCGCGACTTCGCGGTGCTGGACGAGGGCGGCCTCCTCTACCGGCACATCACGGACTCGGGCGTCACCCTGCTGCGAGCCCGCTGCCGCTGAGCCCGCCGCACGGGCCTCGGCTCAGTAGTGGCGGATGCCGTGGTAGGAGGTGCTCGCGGTGCGGCTGTTCTTCACGCAGCCGTACGCGCAGCCCTTGCACTCGTGGGCCACCATGCTGCCCCAGCCGTCGCCGGACTCGTAGACGAAGGTGTGGCCCGCGCCGTCGATGTTGTAGACGAGCGCGTCCGACTTCAGCACGCTGCCCCGGTCCACCGTGTACCACTGGCTGGAGTCCACGTTGAAGTTGATGGTGCTGTAGGGGTGCGAGTCCACGGAGACGTTGGTGTTGGTGCTCGGCACCTGCCACACCTTGGCCAGGAAGCCCGAGCAGTCCGCGCCATAGCTGCCGCTGTGCGTGCAGCTGCCGCAGTTGCCCGAGCACGTGCCCGCCGCCTGGGCCGCCTTCCACACGCCGTGGCCCCACCAGTACGAGAAGCCCACGCCACCCGCGGCGCCCTGCGTGCCGCCCTCCGCGCGGGTGATGGCCGCGTCGCGCGACGACGCCGGCGGCGTGTACACGACCAGGTAGCTGCCCGAGGCCCAGCCCGTCACGCCGCTCCAGGACACCCGGTACCAGCCGCCGCTGTCGCAGCTCGGGTTGTCCAGGGTGGTGACGGTGGCGCCGTTCGGCATCACCCCGACGATGGAGTAGCTCGTCGACGGGCCGCTGCGCAGGTTCAGGCTCGAGGCCGTCACCGACAGCGTGGAGTTGTAGGCGAGACAGCCCGTGAGCGCGCTCTCGCTGACGCCTACAGAGTCGTCCACTCCCTTCAGCTCGACGAACTCCACCGACGACTCCGTGCCTCCACAGCCCGCCGCCAGCGCCACAAGGAGCAGCCACTTCAGGGGATTGCCTCTCGACGGAGTGTTCATGCGGTTTCCAGGTTAAAGTGGATTTCCACGCTTATATAGCACTCCCAGTCAATTTCCAGTAGCTCCGTCAGAGTGTCTTCGCGGCGACAGCCGGAGGGGCCTCCTGGAGCGGGGGGAGGACGATGCGGAACGTGGAGCCGCGTCCCAGCTCGCTCTCCACCTGCAGCTCTCCGCTCATGGCCTCGATGGTGGAGTGGCAGATGGAGAGGCCGAGCCCGGTGCCCTCTCCCACCTCCTTGGTGGTGAAGAAGGGATCGAAGATGCGCGGCAGGTGCTCGGGAGCGATTCCATGGCCGCTGTCACTCACCTCGATGACGGCGCGCCCGTCCGCGCCCCGGCGGGTGAGGAGGTGGATCTCGTTGCGCTCGGGGTGCTCCGCGGGGATGGCCTGGATGGCGTTGGCGATCAGGTGGAAGAAGACCTGGCTCAGGCGCGTCTCGTCGCCGAGCACGGCCTGCGGCGGGCCGTAGTCCTTCACGATGCGGGCGCGCTGGCGCAGCGCCGGGTCCAGCACCTCGAGGGCGTGGTCGATCGTGGCGTGCAGGTCCAACCGCTTCGGAGGGTCCACCTGCACGCGGGCCAGGGTGCGCAGGGCGTGGACGATCTTCCGCACCCGCTCGGCACCCTGGAGCGCGTCGGCGAGCGCCTCCTCCACCTCCGTCCAGCGCTCGAGCTCCTCGCCGCGCTTGGTGAAGTCGCGCAGCTCGGCGGTGAGGAAGCGGAGGTTGGAGAGGATGTACGCGAGCGGGTTGTTGATCTCGTGGCCGACGCCAGCGGCGAGCGTGCCCATCGCGGCCAGCTTCTCCGCGTGGGCGAGCCGCTCCCGGGCCGTCTCCAGCTGCTCCAGGCGCATGGCCAGCTCGGCGGTGCGCTCGTCCACGCGGGTCTGCAGCTTGCGCTCGCGCTCTTGCGAGCGGCGCAGGCGCAGCCACACCCCGCTGGCCACGAGGAGCACCGCGCCCAGGCTGCACCCCACGAGGAAGAGCGTCGTCTGGAAGAAGCGAGGCTCCAGGTGGAACACCAGCTCCGCGCTGGAGGCAGGCACGCCGTCCTCCGTGGAGAGCGCCTCGACGAGGAACCGGTGCTCTCCTGGCGGCAGGCGGGTGTAGTAGGCGATGCGCCTCGTGCCGGCCTCGACCCAGTCCGCGTCCACGCCCTCGAGCCGGTAGCGGAAGCGCAGCCGCTCCGGGGAGCCCAGGACCGCGCGGGTATAGCGGATCTCCACCCGGCCCTCTCCGGGGGGGAGGCGCTTCCACTCGGAGGGGGGCACGAGGCGGCCGTCCACCCACAGCTCCTCGACGAGCGTGGGAGGCAGGGCGGTGGAGGCGCGCACATGCCTCGGGTCGTAGGCCACGACGCCGCGGATGGTGGGGAACCACAGCCGCCCATCCCGGGCTCGGATGCCCGAGGGGCCTCCCAGGGCGTTGCACTCCTGGGCGCGCATCCCATCCTCCCGGCCATAGGCATAGGAGGTGACGCGCGAGAGCAGCCCGTCCGCCACGGCCTCCAGCTCCTGCTGGGAGACGCGGAAGATGCCCTTGTTGCAGGTCATCCACAGGGAGCCCTTCCCGTCGGGGAGGATCTGGAAGACGACGTCGTCGAAGAGGCCCTGGGCGCGGGACAGGCGGCTGAAGCGTCCGTTCTTCCAGCGGAAGAGGCCTTGGGTGGTGCCGACCCAGAGCGTCCCGGCGTCCTCGAAGAGGCCTCGGACGTCGCCGCTGATGGGGTGGCCCGCGGAGGACAGGGGGATGACGCGGCCCTCGGAGTACGCGGCGAGGCCACCGCCCTGCGTGCCGATCCAGAACCCTCCCGCGGCCCGGGGCTCCAGCACGCGGATGAAGCCACCGAGCACCGGGTCCCGCTCGGAGACGAGGGTGAGCTGCTTCCCATCCCACCGGGCGAGCCCCTCCCGGGTGCCTGTCCAGATTATCCCGTGCTCGTCTTCGAGGATGGCGTAGCCCATGGAGAGGCGCGGGGACTGCTCCTGCTCGAGGGGTGGGGAGAACGCCCCGTCCCGGAAGCGGACGACCCCTCCGCGGGTGACGAACCAGAGGCTGCCGTCGCGGCCCTCGGTGCTGCCGAAGGTGAAGTTGTCGGCGAGCCCCTCGCGCGTCGTCCAGGTCGTCATGCGCCCGTCCTTCAGCCGGGAGATGCCGCCGCCGAGGGTGTCGAACCAGAGGCTGCCGTCCCGCGCCTCGCGCACGGCGCTCACCATGTCGTGCCCCAGTCCCTCGGGGGTGCCATACGGGGTGAGGGGGCCGTCCTTGAGGCGGTGCAGTCCCTGGGCGCCCATGCCCAGCCAGAGGTTCCCCTCGGCGTCCTCCAGCAGGGAGAAGATCGACCCGTGCTCCAGCCCATCCGTGGGGGCCAGGAACGAGCGCCGGCCGTTCACCAGGCGCACCAGCCCCCGGCCCTTGCTCGCGATCCAGAGCGCGCCCCGCCGGTCCGAGAGCAGCACGGAGATGGGAGCGCCCTCCAGGCTGGCCTCCGGGACGCGCTGCATCACGCCTCCCCGGAGCTGGTACACGGTGCCGCCCTCATCCCCCGCCCAGAGGGCTCCTCGCGCGTCCACCGCCAGCGCGGACAGCAGCGGAGGGGGCCCTGCCTGGAAGGAGGGGCCAGGGAGGAACGCCGAGCCGTCCCAGCGCTGCAGGCCCTGGGGCGAGGCCACCCAGAGCTGGCCGGCCGCGTCCTCGGCGAGCGCCAGCACCCGGTTGCTGGAGAGCCCTTGCTCGACCTTCCAGACCTGGAAGCGGTTGCCCTCGGACAGCCGCACGAGCCCGCTGCCGAGGGTGGCGATCCACAGGCTGCCGTCCCGGGACGGGAGCAGCTGGTGCACCTCGCGCGCGATGACGCCCTCGGGGAGGGGCATGGGGAAGAACGTCCCCGCGCGCATGCCGGCCAGCCCCCGGTTGGTGTTGATCCACAGCGTCCCGCTCCGGTCGACGGCGAGGGCCGTGATGGCGCGGTCCAGCAGCGCCGGCGTCTTCATGGGATCGAAGACGGTGAAGCGCGCGCCATCGAAGCGCGCCAGCCCCTCGTAGGTGCCGGCCCAGAGGTAGCCATCCGGCGTCTGCGCCAGGGCCAGGGTGGAGTTCTGCGGGAGCCCGTCCTCGGACTGCCAGACGCGGTGGGGGAACTGGTTGAGCGCCTTGTCCGGCTCCAGGGCCGAGGCGCTGGGCGCCGCCGCGAGCAGGGCTCCGAGCAGCCCCGCCGCGAGCAGGCGGGCCCGAGCGCGGACGAGCGCAGTGGGAGGGGGGGGCTCCCTATGGAGTCTTCCGAAGACGCGGCTCATGACGAGGCGGCTCCGGATTGTACGCCCGGTCCGCCGCGCGCAGGTACCCCGGGTCACGGATCCGGCTTGGCGTGAGGCCCCTTCACAGGGAGATGCCGGGGTGCGCCGCGCGCAGCTGCACCAGCGAGGCCAGGCAGCTCTGCGCCTGCTCAGCTCCGGCTGCCCCGGAGCCGCTCCAGCTCCGAGAGTGCCTCGGCCAGCCGGCGCTCGGCCTCCTCACGGCGCCGGGCCTCCTCCTCGCGCAGCCGCTCCTCCTCCTCACGGCGCCGGGTCTCTTCCTCGCGCAGCCGGGCCTCTTCCGCGAGTCGTTGCTCGAGCTCCGCGCGGCGCTCTTCGACGCCTTCCAGCATCCGCTCGAGCGTGGCGATCATCTCATCCGCTTCCTGCAGCACCGCCCCGCCGTGGTAGAAGCGCAGCCGCTCGCCATCGAGCTGTAGCTCCAGCCCCAGCACCTGCGAGGGGTAGAACCCGTGCTGTGGAAGCACGGGCCGGTAGCTGCTGCGGCCCTCCTCCAGCCGCCAACCCTGCAGCCGCAAGTGCTTGCGGTCGAACACGAAATACTCGCGGATGCCTAACCGCGCGTAGCGCTCGACGTTGCGCTCCAGGTCCTTGCGCCAATCGCCCGACACATGGATCTCCAGTGCCAGGTCGATCCCCTTGCCCTCGTCGCTGACGAGCCAGCGCATGCGCGAGTGAGTCTCCACCTCCACCACGGCCATGAGATCCGGGGCGAACATGGGCTCATCCGGGTAATAGATGGGCAGCTCGCAGGCCAGGTACACCTTGCGGCCGATGCGCGAGAAGTAACTGCCGAGCACTTCGCGGGTGCGCGCCTTGGCCTCGAAATGCGGATCTCCCTCGGGAGGTGTGGCTTCAGAGGCCGGGAACTCGGAGGGCAGGCTGGCGATGATGCGAGCACGCTCCTCGGGCGTCAGCCGGTCCCACACCTCCTGGGGCGGCGCACGCGGGTCATCCGGATCGACGCGATAGGGCTCAGCGGGCATGGCGCTATGAGGAGAACATGCCCTTGAGTCGCGTGCACCTGAAGGAGGCGATGCCGAGGTGTCCAGTGTCATGTGCCAGGCGGGAGAGGGACGGTGGAGGTGTTCAGGAGGAGCGAGAGAGGGCTCAGAAAGTCGAGGATTTCCATAGGCTTGAGGGCCGCGCTGGGCACAGGGCCAAGCATTGATGATCAGGCTCCGCGACCATGAGGCCGTGCAGGGTGAACCTGCGGGAGCACGGCCTGGAGGCTGGCCTGGAACGCCGGGAAGCGCTTTGTGTCGGCCCGGAGGGAGGCGGCCCATTGCTCGGCCAGGTTTCCCTCGCCTGACGCGTGCTCCAACTCCACGCAACAGGCCACCAACTGTGCCGCGTGTTCATAGTGCCGGCGCCTCTTCTCGCGGAGCACGCCTGTCACTCGGGCCTTGGCGGCTTGGCGGAGCGCGTCGCGCAGAAGCTGTCGCGTAGTGGGCGTCAAGTGGCGCGCCAGCTCACCCCGCTGGAGCACCGCGACGAGAGTCGGCGTGGGGAGCGCTGGCTTCGGCAGAGGTGGCTCGAGCAACTCCGGATCCAGTTCCTCCATGTCGGAGAGCATGCCTGGCGGACGGCGCAGGGGGGCGACGAGCTCCGCGCGCACGGAATCCTCAGGGGCCTCCCCAAGCAGCCATGCGAAGGCGGGGAAGAGCACGTGGCCCGGGTGCTCCCCCTCGGACCAACCCAACCCTGGCGCGGCGGCGAGCAGCCTCGCGGCCGCCTCGAAGTCTCCTGCCATGAGGTGCAGTACTCCCAGTAACCGCGGGGACTTCGTAGGGGCGTGGGCGAGCTCCGAGGAGGCCCTCTTCTTCAATGTCGTGGCCGAGGGGTCGCCCGCGTTCAGCGAGCGCAGGAGCCGTGTGAGACAAGGGGCAGCGCGCCAGGCGGTAGCGAGGCGCTGGGTGAGGTCGCCACGGCCCAGCTCGTGGGTGGCAAGAGCCGCGCCGTCGAGGAAGGTCCCGCGCCAGAACTTCGAGCCCACGAGCGAAGCGGCCGTCTCAAAGGCATGGAGGGCCTCCTTCCACTGGCCCCTTTCCACGAGTGCTCCGCACCAGGCCTGCAACGCCTCGGGCTGCTTGGAGGTCCTCGCGAGCCGCTCAAGGCCAGTGAGGCCTTCAGCTCGCGTGACGGCCTCGCGCAAGCGCTGGTCGCTCGGGCTCTCCCACGCCTCGTCGCCGGAGATGTGCTTACTTTGGAGGGCGGAGACCCACGAGGGCAGGAAGGCGTCGAGCTCTGGCAGGGGAGTGGCCGTCACCTGCTCCAATTCACGGAGAGGCTCCAAGAAGGAGCTTGCGGGGTCAACGGCCTCGAGAGCCTCCCGCAGCACTTCGGCTCGTTGCGCCAGAGGCGTCGTCATGTAGACGGCCACGAGGAACCGAGCTGCGCAGTCATGGAGGGACTCCGTGAGAACCTCGTCGTAGGTCTCATCCTGTCCGAGGTCGAATTCCGCTTCTGCGAGGGCGGACAGGAGAGGACCAAGGATGGCGCGCGCTGCGGGCATGTCACCCGCGCGGAATGCCCGGTTGCCCTCTCGGAGGAGCTCATCCACCTTGTCGGGCGTGGCGACGCCAACCTGCCGAGCCGCGGCAATGAACTGCTCGACCCGCGCAGCCACGTGGTTCGGCGGTGCCTCGGGCTTCCCGCCGGATGGCCCTCTTGCGGCGCACTCCATCAACGCCTCGTGGAGGTGCCCCCGGGCCTTGGGCTCAAGCCCGCGCGAGAACTCCCGCAGGAACACGCGAAGCTCGTCAGCACTCATGGCCTCGAGCGCGGAATCGAAATGGGACGCTTCAGAACTCATGGCCACCCGAGACCCCCTGGGTGCGCTGCTGTGTACACGACCTACCAGGTCGTGTCGAGCACGCTCGCAGTTCCGGAAGACTGGCATCGCTCGTCCCGATGGAGTGAGGGACTGCTCGGCTCGCGTATGCTGGGCCACGAGGCCAGGTCACTGCGCCGGTCAAACGTCACCTACGCGGCCCGCGAGAGCAGGGCGGTCGTCTTACCTGCTTGACCTGTGGCGTAGACGACGAAGCAGCCCTCCTGGTCAACGAGGCGGCGCATCTCGGGCACTCGCCATGTAGCCGGAGGCAGGCCTGGTGCTCTGGGCGGCAAGAGCCAGCCGTGGTGGACCAGCGGGGCACGTCTTGTCATTTACACAGCGTCTCTGGCTCAGTGCTAGCTCTATCCAGAGGGTAGTTTCTGCGCCACCAAGGCATTGAGATTTTCATCATACCTGATGTCAAACGGAAACCCGCTGCGAGGAAACAGCGACGACACGATATGCACACGCAGCGTAAGGGTGTTCTGCGCCGACACGTTCTCCAGGCGAAATACACTGAGTGAGGAAGGATTGCTGCCAGCGGCAAGCGCATTCAGTTCGTTATCTGGTGTGCCAGAGCGTAGGTGCTGGAAGGCGGTAGCAAGAAACCCTCCTAGCATTCCGCGCAGGAACTGATTCTCATCGACACGGCTCACTGGAGCAGCGTAGGCGATAACCCGCAGTACATCGTCATACTGTTGGCGGAGCGTGGCCTCCTCCTCTTGGCCGTATGCAGCAGCCTCATCCGCAGCATTCTCCGGCTTGCCTGTGCTTCGTCCGCGCGTAGAGCGAAGATAGTAATCCTCGATCGTGCCACGACGGAGCACAAAGCAGCCGACGTCCTCAAGTGCATTGAGCAGGGCCGTGAAGCGGTGGCGCAGGGCAATCCACTCTTCGCCCAACGGCAAGGCCCCCAGATCAGTCTCTGAACGAGAGAGCACTACTGCGAGCACCGCCCGGCGGCGAGCAACATCTTCGGGCGTATCAGTCGCCTTATACATGATGTATGGATGGGTTTGAGCCAGTGGTGCGATTTCGGCCCAGTGGTCAACAACCATCTTGCCCAGTGTGCCGCGGACAGACTTATCCAGATCTGTGAGGCTGTTATGCCCGAAACGAGTAGCGGCTTCTCGGGCTCCCTCTGCCTGAGCGAAGGTATTGACGATAGTGTTATCATCGGCCAAGGCATCCAAGTCAGCCATGACGACGGCTTTCTTGCCCATGAGACGGAACAACTTTGTCGTTTCCGACATCTCGCCTTTGCCAGTGACGGGGATAATCTGCGCACCAGCGCCGGCCATCGGCCATTCCAACCGGCTTGCCAAGCCGTTGAGGATGATCTCGTCGCTTGGGCCCTCTACCAGCAATACAGTTTGAGCGAAGAAAGCGAGTCGATGGCTCTCGCTCAAGCGCGCTATCAATGCGGCGAGTTTTCGATTCTGCAGTTCGCCCGCATTGTGAGGAATCTGTCTTGGCGGAGTGTCTTTGGTGGTGAAGAACACCATGTCGGAGATCTGTTCGAGCCGACGTAGGGTCAGAAAACTTGGAGCATGGGTAGAGAGCACGATCAGTTTCTTGCCCGGATCGTCGTAGGGGTTTCCTGCCATTTGTCGAACTTCCTGAAGCAAGAAGGCCTGGAGTTGAGGATGAAGAGATATCTCCGGCTCATCAATCAGCAGCGCTCCAACCTCATCGTCATGGAGAGCTGCGATCAAGCCAACCAATTGCAGCACGCCGCTTGCCTCGACGTTGACCGGGTACTCTTCGCCAGCATTGGAAACGAACGACAACTGCAACCCGCCTTGCGTCCATTGCAGGCGCAGGCGCCGACGGAACAGGACTTGTAGACGTGCCTCAACTTTGACAAGCAGGTCGGCTCGTCGTTCGAGTGCTAGCAGGTCGCCGGTGATGCTCTCGAAGCTCCAGCGGACTCCTTGGTGAGTCCTGTGGCCGACAGCAGCGGGGTCTGAACCCGGCATGCCAGGAGAGCCGATGGCTCCTCGAAAGTTCTCGAACGGCGCGCTGCGCCCTGCCGCAAGAAGGCGCACATTTTTGATGCCAGCCTGCTGACGCAGGGGATCTCGCAGGAGGCGCAGGATCTGTGTCTTGCCGGTTCCATTCGGGCCAACCAAGGTGGTTAGGCCGGAGCGTAGCGCCAACTTCGTGACCGTACCCCCGTAAAGGCCCGGAGGTGCTGGCAACTGGAGTTCGAGGGGAAACAAGATGCCCTGGCGCCGCTTCTTGACTTCTGGATCAACGATGGAGAGCCTGTTCATGATGGTTCTCGAAGCCCGATGATTGTGACGTAAGTCTTGCCGTACATAGCTCTCCGGGTTTTCCCAAACGGGCAGAGCGAGCCCATAGAGCCGGGTGCTGATGAAAGAGTTGTGAGACGCACCGGGTCAGAATCCTGATCCAGCTTGTTGCTCTTTAAAGAGCAACGCCGGGGTGCGCTGCGCGCAGCTGCACCAGCGAGGCCAGGCAGCTCTGCCACTCACCCTTGGCCAGCGAGCCCGTGAACTCGTTGAGCACCGGCGCCACCACGCGCGCGAAGGCCTGATCCTCGAGCCCCAAGTCGCGCACCAGCTCGATGATGCGGCGCTTGGCGGTGCTCGCCGACAGCCGCCGCTGCACCATGCCCTCGCGGCCCTCCTTCGAGCGGCCCGGGGGCAGGCCGAAGAGCATGCGGCGCAGGAAGGTGCGCAGGGCGTCCACGTTGGCGAAGCGCTCGGTGCTACCCACGGCGGGGGCCTCGGTGGCGCCCCCGGGCTTCCACCCTTCGGGCAGGTGCGAGGGGCGGTGCTTCTCCCAGAGCAGGCGCACGGCGAACAGGCCCACCTCGCGGTCCGCGCTCTCCATCAGCCACGCCAGCCGCTCGGCGCCGCCCAGCCGCGCGTAGTGCCGGCGGATCAGCTCCACCGCCACCTCGCGGGTGCTGCGCTTGGTGCTCTCGGTGAGCGTGAACACCTTCACCGCGTCCAGTTCCTCGGGCTTGAGCGTGCAGCGCTCCTCGGCCCCGGCCTCCCCGGCGTTGAGCAGCGCATCGTAGGCCAGGTTGCGGACCTCCTTCGCATCCGCCTCCGCCAGCTCGTAGACGCGGAGGTGGTAGCCCCAGGCGCGCAGCTCCGCGCGGGCGACGGCGAGGGCGAAGCGGCGCACGTCATCCCGCGTGTCGAAGAGGGCGGGCCACAGCCGCTCGGCGGTGTACGCCTTGCGTGGGGCCTTGGGCTTGAGCTGGTAGGACTTGGACTCGGGCTGCTCGGGGCCGATGACGGGGTGGTGGCAGCGCAGGTACGTCTGCGCGAACTGGCGCACGGGCGCGGGCTGCTTGGCCCCCAGGGCCAGCTCGAAGAGGCGCTCCAGGCCCGCGGTGGCGTCCCCGGACTCGCTGAAGTCCCCAGGCGAGAGGTTCTCCAGCAGGTAGCGGTGGGCGAACTCGTGCAGCGCCGGGTCGGCGCGCCGCGCCAGGGCCAGCAGCCAGGGCACGGTGAGCTGCCGCGCACTGAAGATCTTCCGGTTGCCCAGCAGCGCCAGCGCCACCTCGCGGTACTTCGCGTTGAAGACGAGCCCCTTCACCCGCTCCACGTCCAGGCCCGGCAGCGCGTCGGCGCGCATGAGCCACTTCTGCACCGTGCTGCCCAGGCGCGGGTGGATGGCGTTGTCCAGCAGCCAGTCCGCGCCGATGGCCGCGGGCGTGTACGCGCCCAGCGCCTTGAGGGCGTACTGCTCCACGGGGCTGGCGTAGTACGTGGGGAACTTGCTGTGCCGCGGGTCCGCGAGTAGCTCCTTATAGAAGGAGGCAGGCAGCTCGGCGGCGGCGTACTTGGAGTCGATGTAGCCCTTCACCCACGCGAGCTGCTCGTTGCTCCCGTAGAACATGTCGATGAGGAAGCGGTGGGGCAGCTCGGCGCGGTCGAAGGACTGCTCCAGCGCCTTGGCGGCGAACGCATTCGTGGCCTTGGTGGCCAGCAGCCGCCCGAGGAAGTCCACCCCCAGCTCGCGGGGGCTGCGCTTCTCCAGCACGGCGGCGGCGAAGGCCACGGTGTCCGCGGTGCCGGTGGCGACCAGCTCGGCCAGCCGCTCGGCGGACAGGTCTTGCGCGTGCGCGCGCGCGTACTCGATGGCGTAGGTGCGGGCCTTGGGGCTGGGCGACACGAGCAGGGCGAGCACCGCCTCGTGCAGCCCGAGCGCGCGCAGCTTGCCCTGGTGGAACTCGGGGGAGGCCTGCAGCGTCTCCACGAGGAACTCATGGGCGCTGGCGAGCGGCCGCCGCGCGAGCCGCTCCAGCCACGCGGGCGTCACCTGGCTGCGCAGCACCTCGGGGAAGTCCTTGCGCAGGCCCTGGATGGCGAAGCGCGCGGCGGCGTCCGACTGGCAGGTGTCCAGCAGGCGCATGAGCGCGTCCGGCGAGCGCTTCCACGCCTCGGGGAACGCGCGGTGCTTCACCATGTCCGAGGGCGCGTCGATGGTGAAGGACAGGGCGTTGTACTTGTGGCTCTCGTGGGACCAGATGTGCATGGCCACCCACATCTCGCGCCAGCGGGTGTCGGGGGCGTAGTGGCGCAGCACCTCGACGGCGAACTGAGGATAGAGCTCCGGCACGGCGGCGCCCAGGTGCCGCAGGTAGCGCCACGCGCGGCGGCGCAGGTAGGTGACGGTGCCGAGCGACACCTCGCGGCTGCGGGAGCTGTGGCGCTCGAGATCGAAGCGCCAGGCGAGCACGCCGAACATCTCCGCGTCGTGGCGCTGCTCGGCGAGCTTGTAGATGCGCTTGAGGCCGCCCCAGAGCCCGAACTGCAGGTCCGAGGTGAGCACCAGCTGGAAGAGGGCGGAGCGGCTGGCGTCGGTGTTGCGCTCGTAGAGGGCGACGAGCAGGTCCGCCAGGGCGAAGCGCGGCGGCAGCGGCACGTCCTTCTGGGCGAGGAAGCGCTGCCAGGCCTCCTGCGAGGCGGCGCGGCGGCCTGCGGCATCGCGGCGGGCCTGCGCCTGGAACAACAGGCTCTTGAGGCCCTGGAAGTCGATGGCCCCCTCGGGCAGAGGCTTCTCGGGGGGCTTCTCCGGCTGGACGAGGAAGGCGGTGACGGCCTCGGGTAGCTCCGGCGCCTCGGCGCGGGCCAGCCGCTGCAGGTCTGCGGTGCTCAGCTCTTCACTTGGGGCCATAACGGCCCGGGTTTAGCACAAGCGGCCCGCCAGGCGCCCAGTCCATGGAGGTGGCGGGGGCGAGCCCCGGTGCCTGCTCAGGTCGCGCGAGGCCCGCGCGAGCGGCTCATGGCGCAGGAGCTGACGCCGAAGAGCTGGTAGAGCGGGCAGTAGCCCAGGAGCCCCGTCAGCAGCGGCACGGCTCCGATGAGGCCCCACCACGTCTGAGGGCCCACGAAGATCATCGACAGCAGTACCAGGCCCATCACCACCCGAAGGATCCGATCCCAGTTCGCTTCATTCCGCGTCATGGCGCTCACTCCTGTGCTTCGAGTTCATGTGGGTGGCGGGAGGCCCCGTGCCTCACCGCCACTCGACGGGCTCTCAGTGCATGACTGAGGCCAGGAGCAAGGCCTTGAAGTTCCAGGAGTTCTGCGAGCGCGAGGGCACGAGGTGCGCAGGCTTTTCGCTGGGGAGCCCGCGAGGAGCGCAGAGGCTGCGCCCGCTCAGGGTGTGCTCCATGTCGGGCCCCGGAGGACGCCGTGCGCCTGGCTCTGCCGGGAGCGGTCTCCGGCGATGGAGCCTCGCCCTTCGCTCATGGGCCAGGAGGCGACGAGGCCCGGCGCGGTGTCCTTGGGCTCGCGGCGCATGTCCTCTTGGATTTGCTCGGGGGTGCGCGCGACCTTCCACAGGCGCATCTCGGCAATGTCCCCATCAAAGAAGCGCTCGGAGCCTCCGCCGCGGGCGCCGATGGCCCAGGGCCCTTGGACAGGGAGGGCTCCCACGGGATCCGGACGGGAGGCCAGCTCCTTCCCGTTGCGGTAGAGGCGCCACTGGGCCCCGTCGTACACGCCCGCGAGGTGGACCCACTGGCCCGCGTCCTCGGGAGGGATGGGCGCCACGACGGAGTGATCCATCCCGTTCCAGGAGCCCACCTGGTAGTTGCCGGCGAAGACGCGGAAGAACAGCTCGCCGGGTGGGGACAGGGTGTAGCCGTGGGCGAGGATGTTGTGGAAGCCGCCCGTGTTCCGCGTCCGGATCCAGGCTTCGACCGTGACGTTGCCGGTGAAGTCGAGCGCGGGAGGATCCCCCAGGTCGACATAGGCGCCCTGGCCATTGAAGCTCAACGCCACGGTCGGCGCGGGACCCGAGCCACCGATCCCCGGTGTCTTGTCCCGCAAGACGATGCCCGCGGTGATGGCGCCCACGGTGATGAGGAGTACACCGGCCGCCAGCAGGGCGATCCACGGCGGGAACTTCTTCCGGGGAACGACCGAGGGGCGCCGGACCTGGAAGGCGACCGAAGGCCCGAGGGTGAACGCCTCGTCGGGGTTGGCGACGTCCACCACCACCAGGTGGAATGCGTAGGCGCCCTCGGGGACGCCCTGGGGAGTGGCGACCTTCACGGAGAAGGTCTGGGTCCCATCGGGAGCAAGCTCCCGCTCCGGCTCTCCCATGAGCGCCAGCCAGCCGCGCTGGAGCTGGCCCTCCGGCTCGATGACGGCCCGGATGCGAACTGGCCGTCCCAGGGCATTCGAGACGGTGAAGGTGAACTCACCTTGCCCCGAGCCATTGAGCGGGAGCGAAGACGTGGACGTCGTGATGGCGAAGCTGCGCGGCATGAGCGATCCCCGGCAAGGATGGACATGGCCAGGGACGCGTGTGATGCAGGCAAGGGCTCGTGCGCAGCCCCCCCTACTTCAGGGGCAGGGCGTCGAGCAGGACCCGGCCGCGCCGCGCGAGTGCGGCCGGGGTCCTCGGAGCCGGCTCCTCACTGCTGGTAGAGCAGAGTGGTGCCGCGCACGAGCTTGCGGTTGGTGGAGGTGCTCTCCACGAAGATGGAGTAGTTGAGGTGGTTGCCGGGCTTCACCTTCACGTTGGAGCCGGCCGGCAGGCCCAGCACGTGGCGCGCCTGAGCCCCGCCGAAGATGGCCTTCGTCTTCTTGTCCAGGATGGCGATGTTCTTCTTGGGCTGCACCGTCTCCGGCTTGGTCAGCTCGTAGAAGCCGCGGCCCGCCACGTAGGCCTCGCCCAGCTTCTTGCGCAGGGCGGGGCTGGCCTGGAGCTTGGTGTTGACGAAGTCGCGGATGGAGCGCTCCTTGTCCACCGTCCACCGGGCGAAGCCCTTGGACAGATCCTTGAGGGCGGAGAGCGTCTTCACGTCCACCTTGCTCATGTCGGTGGTGAAGAAGGCCTTCACGGACTTCTTCCCGCTGGCGCGCGCCGCGTAGAAGGTGGAGAGGCCCGCGGACAGCTTCTCGTCCATGACCTTCGTGCCCTTGGCGGTGGCATCCCAGACGGTGACGTTGCCCTTGGGGATGCCGAAGCGGGTGAGGGTGTTCTGGCTGCCCGGCGGCACCAGGAAGGCCAGGCTCCAGCGGCCCGTCTTCTGCACCTGCTGGATGAGCGCCTTGAGGGTCTTCGTGTAGCGGCGCGAGGAGTTCTCGTGGCCGTCGGTGATGACGACGATGAGGAAGCTGGTGTTCGCGTTCGTGGCGGCCTTGGCCTTCTCCAGCCGGGTGATGGCGGTGCCCACGGCGTCCAGGAGGGCCGTGCCGCCGAAGGGCTGGAAGTCCTTCAAGGCGAGCTTGGGGACGCGGTCCACGGGGGTGGTGAGGTGGCGTGGCTTGTCCACGGTGCTGTGGAACATGAAGGTGCTCAGGGTCGTCTTCTGCCCGGCGGACCTCGCGGTGCGCTGCACGGTGTCGAGCTGGTTGTTGAAGACCCGCACCACCTGGGCCTTGATGCGCCGCATCGAGCCGCTGCGGTCCACGACGAAGGCGATGTGGTTGACGAGCTCCGCCGAGGCGGGCGCGCTCGCCAGCACGTTCTTCTTCGCGGCCTTGTTAGCGCCGGATGCACTCTTCTTGACGGCCATGGGACTTTCCTGGAGGCGACGTGGTGGGACTTCAGGCCCGCGACGATAGCCCACTTCCAGCGTTCTCTCGCCGACCGTGGCCCCGCGGGGAGGTTCCGCTCCCAGAGGCCCCGTGCTAATCCAAGCGCAGAGGCCCGTACGTCTCGCATCACCCCGAGGGGGGCATGAGCGCCAACGTCGTCCTGCATGCATGTGCCGCCGGTGCTGACCGCCTGCGCGTCTGGCTCGGGGCCCGGGAGCGGACCACGGCGCCCCCGCTGAGCTGGAGCCTGAACGGCCAGCCCGCGCAGCCTCGTGCCCTGCGCCCCCTCCAGAGCGTGCGCTCCGGCCCGTTCCTCGGCGGTGACAACCCCCGCGTCTTCGCCGGCCTCTATGAGTTCTCCGTGCCCCCGGGCGCCGCCCGCGCCTTCCGGGTGGGCGTGAGCGTGGACGGTGCACCCCCCGTCACTGCCTCCCTGCGAGCCATCCCGAGCGCCGTGCCCGCAGGGCTCGAGGCCAGCTTCCACCTGATGCTCGCCTCGTGCTTCTACGCGGATGAGGACAGGGGGGGCATGGCGGGCGTGTCCATGGACTCCCTTCTCCGGAGCTGGACGCCGGACCTGCTCCTGCTGCTCGGCGATCAGGTGTACCTGGACCTGCCCCCGCTGAAGAACCTGCCCGATGCCCGCCCCGCGCTCGCGCGCAAGTTCGAGCAGGACTACGCGCACAACTGGTTCGACGACGGCGCCTACGCGAAGGTGGTGCACGCCGCTCCCTACGCGTGCATACCGGACGACCACGACTACTGGAACAACTTCCCCATGCCCTCGGTCCAGTCGCAGAACACCTGGAACGCCGCCGGGCGCGCGGCGTGGGCGGACGTGGCGCGCATGCTGTACGGGCACTTCCAGCACACGGATACCACCCCCGTGGGCACGCCCATCCAGTTCGACGTGGAGCCGCTCTCCTTCTTCCTCGTGGACTCGCGCGCCTGGCGCGATCCGGGCTTCCAGTTCACGATGACGCCGCAGGCCCGCGAGGCGCTGGCGGACTGGGTGTCGCGCTGCATCCGCGAGCGCAAGCTGGGCGTCTTCGCCAACGGCCAGTCGCTGCTCTTGCCCAGGGCGGGGGAGCTGAACCGAAGGTTCGGCGACTCGACGATGACCAACTACGCCGACTTCCGCTTCATCGCCGGACAGCTGGACCGGCTGATGCGCGAGGGCGGTGATGTGCTGCTCCTCACCGGCGACATGCACTGGGGTCGCATCGTGCGCCTGAATCCGAGGGACGCGCTCGAGAGCCAGATGCAGATGATCGAGGTCATCAGCTCTCCCACCTCGCTCGTCGTCACCCCCATCCGGGACCCGCTGGCTGTGGCCAAGGCGGACAAGCGAGACCCCTGGCCCCGGCACTCGGATGCCAAGCTCGTGGGAGGCGTCCTGGAGCTGGAGGGCGCCCGCTCGCCCTTCTTCGCGTACACCCCCTATCGTCACCGCGGCAACCACGTGTGCCTGCTGTCCTTCCGGCGCCGGGGCGACAGCCTCGAGGTGACGCCGCGCTACTTCCCGCTGCTCCCAGGCCTGCAGCCCACCACCGTCACCCCTTTCGTCCTTCGCCACCGCTAGCGAGTCCCCGCCATGCTCGAGATCCGCTCCTCCTCCGCCTCCGCGCCCAACCCGTACTTCGCGTCCCAGGCGCGCGCCCGCAACCAGACGAACCTCGCCTGGCTCGAGCGCGCGCGGAAGGGGAAGGGGAAGAAGGCGGGCGGCTCGCCCCTGCTGGTGCTGCTCGGCGGCTGCGATCCGATCTCCTTCCGGCTGCGGGTGGCGCAGTCCCAGGCGAGGCACGACCTGACGCCCAGCTCCTGGTCCCACGTGGTGCTGGTGGAGCCCCCCACGGGCGAGCTGGCCTCCGCGACGGCCTGGGAGATCTCCCTGGATCCCGCGGGTGGCTTCGGCTACCCGCCGCCGACGAATGGTATCCAGCGCGCGGACCTGCGCCGCTACGACGATGCCGGGCGTTTCCCCAATATCGCCGTGCTGCAGGTGCCGCTGGAGGCAGAGCCCGTGCGCGATGCCGTGCGGCTCTTCATGCGCCAGCGCAACACGATGGACGCGGTGGATCTGGTGACGCGGTGGCTGCCCTACGTGTGGGGCGCGGGCCGCGCGACCAACCCGCTGCTGGAGGGCTTCGGCCTTCCCTCCGCGGCGATGGTGGAGCTGGTGGTGGGCGCGGCCGGCTTCGAGCTGACGCCGGGCATCGCCAGCAGCTCCAGCTGCCCCGAGTCCATCTGGCAGGCGGCGCGCTGGTGGCACGAGTACCACGGGCGCGACGGCGGCACGCCGCTCTCCGGCGCGTACAGCGCGGAGCACATGCTGTGCGCGGCCCCCGAGTAGCTACTGAGAAGGTGCCTCCACGTTGACGTACTCGGGTGTCTCTGACGGCGGGCGGTGCTCTTCCTGCTCCTTCGTCGGTTGCCCCTGGCCCGATGGCAGCCGAGCAGCCGAGGGCTGGCGCTCCCGGTGCTGGGCCTCACGGGACAGGGGCAAGACACCCAGGGCCTCAGCGCGGGCGCCGCAGCACCATCACCCCATAGTGGAGGCCTCCGTCGAGGAACGCCTGCTGGAGCCGCAGGTGCTGGCGCTGGGACTCGTTGCGGCTCAGTCCCTCATGGCTCGAGCGGGGCAACAGCTCCCGCTCCCGCGAGAGCAGATCCAGCGTCAGCGTCCAGAAGTTCACCGCCCGCCCGGAGATGTTCTGGTGGAGCTCCAGCTCCAGGCCCTCCGCGGCCGCCGAGCGGAAGTACTCCTCCACGGTGCCGATCTGCGTGCGCCAGTACCGGTCGAACGGTGCCGCCAGCTCGGGCCGGCCGAGGAAGCAGTCCGCGATGGCCAGGAGGCCGCCCGGCCGCAGCAGCGAGGACACCTTGCGGAACCACTGGCGGCGCGGCAGGTAGCACGAGCTCTCCACCGCCACCACCAGATCGAAGCACTCCCGCCCTGGCACCTCCACCGCGTCGCACAGCAGGGCGTTCACCCGGTCCTCCACACCCGCCATGCCCGCGAAGCGCTTCACCCACGGGATGTGAGAGGGAGCGATGGTGACGGCGGTGACACGTGCGCGGTGCACGGAGGCCCAGTACAGCGAGCTGCCCCCCAGCCCACAGCCGACATCCAGCACCTCGCAGTCCCTGCCCGGCATCCCCGCCGCGAGCGCCAGCTCGCGCATCAGCAGCTCCTGCGAGTCGTGGATCAGCGTGCGCAGGGCCTCCGCGGGCAACCCTGGCGGCGGCGTGTCGTCCACCAGCCCGGTGTGGTAGTGCACCCGCGGTCCGGGCCCATAGCGCTGCAGGATGGCCTCTGTCTTGGAGTCGTAATACGCGGCGACCTCGTCGCGCGCGCTCCCCAGCCGCAATGCCTCAGCCCTCATGGCATGACCTCCGGAAGAATGGGATCGATGCGCCGCAGCGCCGCGTCCAGGCAGCGAAGGCCCTGGCGCCGCACGCCCTCCATCCCCGCCCGGGCCCAGCGCACCACCTCGCGCTGATCCGCCTCGGGCATGCTGAAGAACCGCCTGTCCTTGGAGCGGATGTCCTCGGCCACGTGGGCCGCGATCCCCAGGAAGTGGCCCGCCACCGAGCGCTCCGCCAGCGGCGTCCCGGCCCAGAGCAGGCGCAGGTACGCCGCCCACTGCTGCCCCGCCAGGCCCTCGGCCACCTGCCGGAAGACGGGCGCCGTCCACTCCAGCGTCCGCACCTCCAGCGCCTGGGGACCGGCGGCCTGCGCCAGCACGAGGGCCGCCTCCGCCAGCACCGGCCCGGGGAGGTCCGCCCGCGCCAGCGTGGCCCAGGCCAGGTTCTGCAGGAGGAACTGCACGTAGGGCCCTACCTGGAACGGACGCGTGTAGTACGTGCAGTCGCCGTCGCTGAGATCGTCCGCGAGGTTGCCCGCGGCGAAGCTGAGGAAGATGCCCGTGCCGCGGACGAGCAGCGCCTCGCGCGGCAGCCCGGCCTCCACCCCTGCCTCGTACAGCAGCGCGAGGGGCCCCGGGTGCGCCGCCTCCAGCGCGGCCACCACGTCCCGCTCGGCCTGCTCGGGAAGTGCCAGCCGCCGCAGCACCCGCAGCGACTCCTGGTAGATCGCTCCGCCGCTCATGCGCGCACCTCCCTCGGGAGCAGGACTCGCAGCACCGCGCCTCCCGCTGGCGCGTTCTGGCGCTCCAGCAGACCCCCGCTGGCGCGAATCAGACACTCGCTCGTGTAGAGCCCCAGCCCCGTGGCCTGGGGCTTGGTGGTGGAGAGCCCCTGGATGGGCGCGGCCAGCCGCTCGGGCGCGAACCCGGGGCCGTTGTCCGCGATGACCATCTCCAGCCTCCCGCTCAGGGGCTCGGTGCGCGCCGAGATGCGCACGCTCCCGGCGGAGCGCAGGCCGTCTCCCTCACAGGCATTGGTGACGAGGTTCTCGACGACCCGCCGCAGCGTCGTGGGCCCTCCGCGCACCCACGCGCGCAGGGGCGCCTCCCGGTCCGCCTGCACCTGGATGTCCACCTCGGGGAAGCGCAGGCCCACGCTCTGGCGCACCGAGTCCAGCACGGGCACCAGGTCCACGCCCTCGGGCTCTCCGCCGATGTGGCGGCGGCCCTTCTGGTGGATGTCCATGACCCGCTCCCGGATGTGCGAGAGCTCCGAGTGGAGCTGCTGGACGAGCCGCTCCGGCTCTCCGCGGCCCAGGCTGCCGCCGCGCGCGAGCAGCCCCTTGAGGAGATCCGCGGCGCTGCCCGCGGACAGCAGCGCGTCGCGGATGTCCTGGCTGTGGCTGATGATCTCCGTGAGGGCCTGGGACATGCGGCCCACGTCTCGCTCCTGCTGGGCCAGCATCTGCGCCTGGACGGCGGCGCGCAGCCGCTCCGCCTCCGCGGCCGTCCGGTCATGCTGGAGGGCGAAGGTGCCCAGGTAGAGCTCGGCCATCAGCGCCGCCGGGCCGATCACGGCGAAGAGGGGCAGGTTCTCGGGCCGGGCGAGGAGGGCGGCCAGCCCCAGCGCCAGCGCCGTGCCCGCTGGGAGGAAGGGGGTGCGGGGCGTCACCCGGAAGAGCCGCCCATGGAAGGCCGCGGTGAAGAGGAAGAAGCCGGCGAAGACGGTGGCCCCCCGCGTCGCGGAGACGGCCATGAGGCTGGCGACGAAGAACTGGAGCCCCGTGGTGCCCGTGAGCGACAGCACCCAGCCCCAGGGCTCGATGTGCTGGCGCTTGCGGTGCAGCAGGGCAAAGGCGAAATCCGCCAGGGCGGGCCCCAGGCACAGCAGCGCGGTGCCGGGCTCCAGGCCGAAGAACTCCCGGGCGCGAGGCGCCCAGGTGGCCGCCGCGAGCAGCACCAGGATCAGCGCGACGAGCGACAGCCAGGCGCCCACGCTGCTGGCCGCCAGCACCTCGGGGATGTTCTGGGCGTTGACCCAGCGACGGAAGGCGGAGCGAAGGCCGCCACGCATGCGCGAGAGCAGGCTCATACGGCGGTGACGACCAGGGTGCCCGAGGACTGGTTGAGGGCGTTGGTCTCCGAGGTGGCCAGCGCCGCGAGGTGCTGCAGCTCCCGGACGATGTCCGCCTGGCCATCGCGCACGACGCGCACCTCCACCTCGCCTCCCGCGAGGACGTGGTGCATGGCCTCCACCACCGGCTGAAGCGTCGGGTTGATCTCCACGAAGCCGTTCTGACCCTCCACCGCCCCCAGATCCCGGACGCGCTCGAGGTATTCCCCCAGCGCTGACGCGAACGAGAGTTGGATGATGCGCTGAGGATCGCTGCCGTTGCTCATGCGGTGCTCCCTGATGATGAGGCTGGGCTGAGTCCCCTGGCGATACAACGAGGCCATGGGGCGCGAGGGGGCGCCCGGAGCAATGCAGAGAGATGTCTTGAGGCTCCATGCTGGTTCCCCCCCGGGTCCAGCGTTGACTCACACGCTCTTGTCACGCGGAGCAGGACGCCCCGCGTGAGGCCATGAGACCCGAGCGCCGCGGGAGGCGTCAAACCAGGGCTCCCGAGGAGTGTTGGCCACGGTGCAGGAGCGCATGTCGAAGAGGTTGTGAGTCGACACAACCCCTCCCAGAAGGAGGAGCTAGCCCGGGCGGTCCAGCGTGACGCGGAGGGCGCGCGCCTTCTTCGCGCGCTTGCGGCTGAGCTCCACGCCCACCGCGTCCATCCCCAGCGCGTTGGCCACCGCCAGCACCGTGCCGTGGCCGCAGAACGGATCCACCACCGTGCGTGTCGCCGTGTGCTCGAGGATGAAGCGGCATGCCGCCAGACAGGCCTGCACGCCCATGCCGCGCGTCCACGTCACCTCGCCCGCCTCTGGCAGCACGTCCGCTGTGGCCTTGCCGAGATCCACGCGGAGGCCTCGCGAGAAGCACAGCATGTGAGAGTACGCGGGGCGCCCGAACGTCACCGTGCCCGGGGTTCGCCGGCACACCACCTTGTGCCAGAGCGTCTCGCAGCCGGCCTCCTCGGCGGCCTTGCTGATCAGGTACCCCTTGTCCACCCACGCCCCGTCCTTCTTCACGTCCGTTTGGTAGAAGATGGCCACGCCCTGTGCCGGCACCTTCACCATCACCCGGGCCGCCGCGCGGATGAACCACTGCTTCCACTCGGCCAGCGAGAGCTCGGGGAACTCGGACACGTCCGGCAGCGAGGTGATGACCGAGCAGCCCTCCAGCGTCTCCCGGCCCTCCAGCCACACCAGCGCGTCGGCGCACTCCACCGTCCGCTGGCCCTCGGGCCGCTCCGCCGCTCCACCCGCACCTGGCTCCGTCACGTGTCCTCCGCCTGCATCTTCGAGCGCCGCAGGATGCCCGGGATGGGGGAGCGCTGTCACCGCTCCTCCTCGGGCAGCGCGGGCCGAGCCAGCACCTCCACCGGGTAGCCCGCGCTCTCGAGCTGCGGCCGCAGCGTGGCCGCGTCCCCGAGGATGATCACCACCTCCAGGCCCAGGCTGAGCCGCCTCACCAGCGCCTGCACGGCCTCGGGCGTCACCGCCGCGATGGCCTCCGGGTACGTCTCCCAGAAGTCCGCCGGACGGCCCAGGCGCTCCTGCTCCAGCAGCCGCTCCGCCGCGGCGGCCGTCGTCTGGAAGCGCAAGTCATAGCCACGCGCCACCTGCCAGCGCGCCCGCTCCACCACCTCGGGCGGCAGCAGCTCCGCCTCCAGCGTGCCCAGCTCGGCGAGGAGCTGCTCCACCGCGCCCGCCGCCGCGCTGCGCTCCACCGCCGCACGGATCCTCAGCAGGGAGGCGCGCGGGCGGGCCTCGTGGGCCACACGGACGCCGTAGGTGAGCCCCAGGCGCTCGCGGAGCTGGCGGCCCAGCCGGTGCTCCACCAGCCACACCAGCGCGCTGGCCGCCGCGTCCTCCTGAGGCGACAGCTCCGGCCAGCGCAGCCCCACCTGCAGCTCCGCTTGAGAGGCGCCCGGCCTGTCCACCACCACCACCTGTCGCCGGCGCGGCAGCGGTGGGACCGGGGGCGGCTCCACCTGTCCGCCCACGCCGGGCCACCGGCCGAGCATCTCCGCGACCTGATCGCGCAGCTTGGGTGAAGGCGGCAGCTCCCCTACCAGCAGGAGCGTGGCCCGGTCCGGGTTCAGCTCCGCCTCCACCCACTCCGTGGCCTGGGACGCGGTGAACCGCCTCGCCGCCTCCACGCTGGGCGCGAGGCCGTAGGGGTGCCCGGGGAACAGGCGGGCCATCAGCGCCCGCTCGGCGCGCACGTCCGAGCGGGAGGCCTCGCGCTCGAGCTCGCGCACCTGCCAGGCCTGAACGTCCTCGAAGGGGCGGAGCTCCACCTCCGCGTCCCACATCCACTGCTGCATGTCCTCCAGCACGTGGATCAGGTTCCCCGAGGGAGCCGACACGGAGAGCACCGGCTGGCCCTCGTCCCGGAGCTGGAGCGCCGTGCGCGCGCCCACCTTCGCCCCGTGGTACCACCTGCGGCCCGCCGACATGTACGAGCCGTGCACCGCCAGGCGTGACAGCGCGAGGGCGCCCTCGGTGCCCGGGGTTCGCGTCCGCACCCACAGGCGGGCCTCCAGCAGCGGCATGCCCTCTCGGCGCAGCGCCACCACCCGCAGGCCGTTGCCCAGGGTGAAGCGCTCGGCCTGAGCCAGCCCCGGAGGACGGGCCACCTGGCGCACGTCCGAGGCTCCCGGCGGGAGGCTCAGCTCCTCGTCTCCGAAGTCCTCCGGGCCCGCCAGGGGCGCGAAGCGCTCGGCCACCACGGGGCGTCCGGAGCCCGCCTGCTCCGGCACCATCAGCAGCATGCGCGCGCGCTCGCGCCGCACGTATCTATAGAGGTAGGGGCCGAGGTCTCCCGAGAGCCCTTCGCGGATCTGCTGTGGCCAGCCCTGGACGTAGTCCGGCTTGCCCGTGGCGCGCAGGAAGCGGGCCGCCTCTCTCGCGGGGAACTGCTCCAGGCCCCTGAAGGCCTCGGTGAGCAGCATGGAGCGCGCGCCGAGCGTGAGCCCGCCCAGCCTCCCAGGGTTCCCGAAGAGGTCCACGAGCTGATCCAGCGCGAGGTCCGCCACGTCCTCGGCGTCCTCCGCCTTCATCAGGTCGATGCGGGCGATGAGGAGCGTGACGCCATCCAACACCTCCAGCGTCACGGAGCTGCTGTGGGCCTGCTCCTCCCGGGCGAGCTGGGTGGCCAGCCGGTTGTTCAGCATCCCCTCGGCGGCGAAGGCCTGGGGCGTCATGCCCGAGTACAGGCCCGGCACGGTCCACACCAGCCACAGGCGCGGGTACTCCACCGGGCCGCTCTTCACCACCATGGGGGCACGCGCGTGCGACTCCGGGGGGAAGGGCGGCGGCTCGCGGCGCACCGGCGGCGTGGGCCCCTGCTTCCCCGAGGCCGTGAGCTCCGCGAAGCCGAGCGCCACCGTGCTCCGCACCGCGTTCGCGGCCTGCGGACCGGACACCACCAGCACCACGTGCGCCGGCGTGTAGTGCGCCTGCACGAAGGCGCGCGCGTCCTCCAGGGTCAGTCGCTGCAGAGACTCGGGAGTTCCTCCCGACGTGCGCCCATAGGGATGGCCTGGCAGCAACACCTCATGCAGCCACCGCTGCTGCGCGCCCTCGGGGCTCGTCTCGTAGCGCTGGCGCAGCTCCGCCACCACCACGTCTCGCGCCACCCGGAAGTCCTCCTCGGTGACGTGCTGCAGCGGCGCCCGCAGCCGCTCGGCCTCCAGCGCCGCCAGCAGGGGGAGCTGCTCCGGCGGCGCGGTGAAGAAGTAGTCCGTCCCGTCATACGAGGTGACGGCGTTGAACTCGGCGCCCGAGGCCAGCAGCAGGCTCGACAGCCGAGGGGCCCGCTCTCCGCCGGGCCGCGCCTGGAAGGTGAGGTGCTCCACGAGGTGTGCCAGTCCCTCCTTTCCCGCAGGCTCATCCGTGGCCCCCACACGGTAGGAGACGTTCATCGTCACCCGAGACACGTGTGGAGCCTCGTGCACCACCAGCCGGAGTCCGCTGGGGAACTCTTCGTAGGCGCCGCGGAAGGCCACTGGCCGGGCCAGAGGCCGATTCGGAGGGAGCGTCAGTGCGGTGCAGCCCAGCAGCAGGCTGAGCCACGGCAGCAGGACCCGGCGAAGGGACATGGGACGCACACTATGCCCCGATGTCCCCGTTCATCGGATCATCCATCGGCCGAGGGCCTGTTGATCCAACTCCAAAAACGGGCTAAACATACAAATCAAGAAGTAGCGACACTGCAGGTATATCAGGCTTGGCCTCACAGAGCAGTCTTTCTGGAATGGTAGGCCTGGCCCCCTTAAGGCCTGAAGACTCCGAGGAGGAGACACAATGTCCTGGAGGATGACCTTCGAGTACGACCCGCAGAATGACGTGGTGCTCGCCCACTTCTCGCGCTGCCTGCTGGTGAGCGCGACGGACGTGCAGCAGTGGAAGGCGGAGATGGAGGAGAAGCTCTCCCAGTTCGGCCGCAAGGTGGATCTGCTGATCGATCTGGACGGGCTCGAGGTGACGTTCACCGCGGGGCGCCTCTTCGGCCAGGCCCGGCGCGAGGTGCTGGAGCGCTACACCCAGCGCGCGTACTGCTACGGCGGCGACGAGATGACGCGGATGTTCCTCAGCACCAGCGGCGTGCTCCACGGCCACCCGGTGAACCAGTACGAGACGCGGGTGCAGGCGCTGATGGCGCTGCTGTCCGACCGGGACGCGGCGCGGCGGCGCAGCGTGGCGCGGCCCTCCAGCGCGCACCAGCTGGCGGCTGTCCGCTGATCAACGGCAGGCGAAGAGCCCGGGACATTTGGACGTGCGGCTTCCTGCCGGTATGGTGGGTTGCGCTTCCGAGCGCTGAGCCGGGGGTTCGAGACATGATCCGGGTAGACGCGAGGCCCCTGTCCTGGGTGGCCGGTGTGTGGATGCTGGCGTGGCTGGGGTGTGCGGCCGAGGTGCCGCCCGTGGAGGAGCCCTGTGGCGCGGCCCCGTGCAAGCAGGAGCCGCTGGTGCCGGCCGTTCGCGCCGTCACGCCCACGTCGCTGAGTGCCGTCCCAGGGGAGTTGGTGACGCTGAGCGTCTCGGCAGACGATCCTGACGGCGGAGAGCTGAGGTTCGCCTGGAAGGCGAACACCGGCACCCTGGGAGTCCCCGTGCAGACGGGGAACACGAGCGAGGTGCTCTGGACGGCGTTGTCCTGTGTGCCAGCGGGGATGCGGCCCACGATCGAGGTCGCGGTCACCAACTCGTCCGGGCTGACCGTGCGCCTGCGCTTCGACGTGACGTGGAACGGGCCGGCCTGCGGCCACGCGCCCTGCGACGTGAGGCTCGAGCCTTCGTTGCTCACGCTGCGGGCAGACTGCACCACGGACACGCCGGTGTTCATCCCGGAGGGGTACACGCTCGATGGCCTGGTGTATTCGTTCGTGGCGGTGGATCCCGCGGCCGGCACCTTCACGGGCGCCATCGTGCGCAACCGGGGGACGACGGCGCACGTGCGCAACCTGAAGGTGAGGGCGCAGGGGCTCCTGAAGGACGGGCCGTGTGACGGGGGAGAGGATCGGCTGCGCGGCATCCTGGTGCTGGGAGCCTCGGGCTCCGTGACGGACAGCGAGGTGGTGGACATCCGCCGGAACCAGCGGGTCGCTGGCAATCCGGGGGGTACCCCGCGCGGCTGCCAGGAGGGACACGCCATCGAGGTCCGCAACCGGGACGCCACGGTCCTGAGGACGGTGGAGCTCCGCCGCAATCAGGTCCGCGGGTACCAGAAGGGAGGCATCCTGGTGGCCGGGCGGGTGGATGCCACAGTGGCGGAGAACACGGTGACGGGTTCGGGGCCGGTGGCGCACATTGCCCAGAACGGCCTGCAGCTCAGCGATGGGGCCACGGGGGAGGTGATGGGGAACCAGATCTCCGGCCACTCGTATACGGGGAGCAGTGACGTGGCGGCGGGCATCCTGGTGGCGGGAGGCCCATATTTTGGCATCGCGCTGGTGCGGGACGCGCTGATTCAGGGCAACACGGTGACGGGCAACGACGTCGGTATCTACCTCGATCAGGCCGAGGCGGATGGCAGCGGCCCTGCGACTGCGACGGGGCTCCAGGTGCTTGGCAACACGCTGCGGAACGACGCGGTGACGAACGGATATCCGTACCAGGCAGGTATCTCGGATCTCGGGGGTGGCAACCTCATCCACTCCAATGTGATTTCAGGAGCCGGGTACGATCCGGCCACGCAGCCGGGCGTCACGTTTGCGGTGGACGTGGTTGCGGGAGCCGCATCCCACGTGGCGTTCCTCACGGCTTCGAGAGTGGTGGGGAGCGGGGCGTGCTCAGGCAAGGTGGTGGTGCAGAGCCAGGACGCGAAGGGCAACCTGTCGAGGCCTGCGCCGGCGACGTTCAACCTGCTGGCCAGCGGGAGCGCGGCCCCGGGGCTTACCTTCCACGCGGATCCAGGGTGTGCAGGGCCAGCGATCAGCACGGTGGAGCTCTCCACGCCCGAAGCGGCGGCGGCCTTCTACTTCAAGGCGACGCAGGCCGGCACGGTGACACTCACGGTGTCCAGCGGGAGTGTCAGTGGCTCGCAGGAGCACACGATCGTCGGTTCTTGATCCGCGTGCTCAGAGTGCCGCGCTGACACGGCGCGGTGGAGGGAACCCGCTGCGGGTGGCAAGCTGCCGAGGTGATGGCTGGTCCCTTCCGCTGGTTTCGCCGCCGACAGCTCCTGCGACGTCCGGTCCCTCCCGAGTGGCTGGGCTACCTCGAGGCGCGCGTGCCCTTCTTCCGCACGCTGTCTCCGGAGCTGCGCCAGCGCTTCCTGGACCTGCTCAAGGTGTTCGTCTGGGAGAAGGAGTTCATCGGGGCCAACGGGTTTGCCATCACGGACGAGGTGCGCGTGGTGGTGGGGGCCACGGCGGTCCAGCTCGTGCTGCACCTGGGGCTCGGGTACTACGACCGGCTGCGGGAGATCATCGTCTACCCCGGCTCCTTCAAGCTGCCGGAGCGGACAGGGGTGGTGCTCGGTGAGGCGAAGCACTGGGGGCAGGTCATCCTCTCGTGGCAGGCGGTGCTGGCCGGGCTGAGCAACCCGCGGGACGGGCACGACACGGCGGCGCACGAGTTCGCCCATGCCCTGGACCGCGCGGATGGGGCCTTCGATGGAACGCCGAGGCTGCGGGAGTACTCGCACTATCGCGCGTGGGCCGCGGTGATGGACGAGCACTTCCAGGCGCTCCGGCAGGGCCGGCCCCTGGAGCGCAGGGTGATGGACGAATACGGCGCGCTCAACGAGGCGGAGTTCTTCGCGGTGGCCACCGAGTCCTTCTTCGAGAAGCCTCGGCAGATGAAGGAGCGGACACCGGACTTGTATGAGGAACTGAAGCGCTTCTACGGGTGGGATCCGGCCACCGGAGCGTGAGAGGAGATCTTGGCCGTCCGACCTTGAAGAGGGGGGTACTCCCACCTCCTGCAGAAGCTGAATCCCAGGGCGCCTTCCGGTACTGCGAAGGGCAGCGGCGCTGCTCGCATGCCCTCCAGACAGTGCATCGAGCAGACACACGCCTTGCCCGATGCATACCTGTGCAGAGACGAAGCTTGCGTCTTGCAAGGGGGTATTGGGGGAGTGTCCCCGCGCTCCTCGGGCGCGGTGTATCAAGCCTCGGCGCGTGGCTTGCAGCTGGGGAGGAGCTTATGCGCATGCCTTCCCTGACGACGCTCCCGTTGCCTCAATCCCAACTTCCCAACGACTCCCAGCCAAAAGGACCGGCGTGGCCCAGGCAGCGTGTCCTGCTGCTGGGAGGACTGTTGGCCGTCGTGTTGCTGCTGCTCCTGGCGTGGGCCCTCACGTCCGAACAGAGAGCCATCGATAATATGGAGCCTCAGGCCCGAGCGGCGCTCTTCCAGGAGACCTGGCAGGGCTTCCAGACCCTCTGCCAGCCGCAGGTGGCCTCGGCTCTCGTGTCCCGGTGCCAGCAGCAGGCCCAGTTCCTTCTGAAGTTCCCAGAGTGTGACGGAGCCTGCCGCCAGCAGCTGGATCCGTTCCTTCATCCGACCCGTTGAGCCCCTGCAAGGCAGGCTTGGGCGGCTTTCGTACACGCACGAGTGGCTCCATCAAGTCGTGCAACCTGCAACCGCGCGGCGAGGTGACCAGAGGTAACTGCCTGGAACGATTGGAGGGGGCGGCGGGCGGGACTGGCACAGCAGGTGCTTCAGGGAGGGGGCGCAGACCTCAGCCCTCCTCCTCAAGAAGCCATGGCGATCTCCCAGCTCTCCTCCCTGCTGTACAGCTTGTGCGTTGCACAGGCTGCACCCCTGGCGCCGTCTGCTCCCGCGCCTGCCGCAGCGGAAACTCCCGCACCCGCAGGCGAGCAGACGGGGGCCGAGCCCGTCGCCGAGACGCCGGCCTCACCCGCCGCGGAGCCCCCTCCTCCGTCCCCTGTCGAGGTGCTCGCCTCGCGCTTGAAGCTCGAGGGCGGAGTGGATGCGTACTACGGCTTCAACTTCAACCGGCCCACGGACGCGGCCAACTTCATCCCCGGCACGGGCACCAGCGCCAAGCGCCACAACGAGTTCTCCGTCAACCTCGCCACGCTGGGCGTGAGCATGGACCCGGCGCCGGTCGGGCTCCGCCTCCTGGTGGGCTACGGCACGGGCATGGAGGTGCTGCACGCGGGCGAACCCGCGGGCACCGCGGTCGGGCCAGACGTGTGGCGCTACGTGCAGCAGGCTTCGGCCTCGTTCGCCCGAGGCCCGCTCACGCTGGAGGCCGGCATCTACCCCAGCCATATCGGCTTCGAGTCGCTCCAGTCCCAGCTCAACTGGACGTACACGCGCTCGTGGATGGGCGAGCTGTCGCCCTACTACCAGACCGGCCTCAAGGGCTCCTGGCGCTTCAATGACACGTGGAGCGCTCAACTCCACGTGATCAACGGCTGGCAGAACATTGGCGAGAACAACCACGGCAAGGCGCTGGGCACGCAGGTGGCCTACGCGGGCGAGCGCCTCTTCGCCGCCTTCAACACCTGCATTGGTGAGGAGGGCAGCGAGGACAGTGACGGCCTGCGCCTGTTCGGCGACGTGGTGGCCGCGTACAAGGTGACGGACGCCTTCAGCCTGGGCTTCACCGCGGATGTGGGCACGCAGCGGATCCCGGACGCCGACGCTGCGCTGTGGTACGCCGCCGGCCTCAACGCCCGCGTGCAGCTCTCCGAGCCCGTGGCCCTCGCCGCGCGCGCCGAGTTCTACAAGGATCGCGACGGGCTCATCAGCGGCACCGCGCAGACGCTCTCCGAGGGCACCCTCACCCTCGAGGTGAAGCCCGCGGAGCACCTCACCCTCAAGCTGGAGGCGCGGCACGACCGTTCCACCGAGGACGTCTTCACTGGCCGCGAGACGACGGAGGAGGGAGCGCCCACGTTGAAGTCCTCACAGACGCTCCTGCTCGCCGGGGTCACGGCCTCCTTCTAGGGAAAGGTGTCGCCCATGGATCTCGTGCTCGTGCTCGTCACTGTCGGCTTCTTCGCGCTCTCGTGGGCCTACACCCATGGGTGTGAGCGCCTCTGAGAAAGGACCTCGTGCCATGACCTTCGAATACGCGGCCGGTGCCGTGCTCTCGGTGCTGCTCTCCATCTACCTCGTCTACGCCCTGCTCCGCCCAGAGCGGTTCTAGAGACCCTGTCATGACCCTCATCGGTTGGTTGCAGATCCTCCTGTTCTTCGGGCTCGTGCTCGCGCTGACGAAGCCCCTGGGCGGCTACCTCTTCCGCGTCTTCGAGGGAGATCGTCAGCCCTTGCCGCGGGTGCTCGGCCCGGTGGAGCGCTTCCTGCTGCGCCTGTGCGGGGCAGACCCGAAGCACGAGCAGACCTGGAGCCAGTACACGCTGGCGCTGCTCGCCTTCAGCCTGTTCGGCGTCCTCATCACCTACCTCATCCTGCGGCTCCAGCACGTGCTGCCGCTCAACCCGCAGGCCTTCGGGCCCGTAGGGCCGGAGCTGGCCTTCAACACCGCCGCCAGCTTCACCACCAACACCAACTGGCAGGCCTACTCGGGCGAGTCGACGATGAGCTACCTCAGCCAGATGGCGGGGCTGGCGTGGCACAACTTCGTGTCCGCAGCGGCGGGCCTCTGCGTGGCGGTGGCGCTCGCGCGAGGCTTCACCCGGCGACCGGGCCCCGAGGGGCAGAAGACGCTCGGCAACTTCTGGGTGGACCTCATCCGCGGGCTGCTCTACGTGCTGCTGCCCATCTGCGTCGTCTACGCGCTCTTCCTCGCGTCCCAGGGTGTGCTGCAGAACTTCGCGCCCTACCAGGAGCTGACGACGCTGGAGGGAGCGAAGCAGACGCTCGCCATGGGCCCGGTGGCTTCCCAGGAGGCCATCAAGATGCTGGGCACCAACGGCGGCGGCTTCTTCAACGCCAACAGCTCCCACCCCTTCGAGAACCCCACGCCGCTCACCAACCTGGTCCAGCTGCTCTCCATCTTCGCCATCCCCGCGGCCCTCACGTACACGTACGGGAAGATGGCCCGGGACACGAAGCAGGGTTGGGCCTTGTTCGCGGCCATGAGCGTCCTCTTCTTCGCGGGGGTGGCTGTCGCCTACGCGGCCGAGTCCGCGGACAACGCCGCCGTGGCCTCGGCGCAGGTGGCGCAGGTGGGCAACATGGAGGGCAAGGAGGTGCGCTTTGGCCTCTCCGCCTCCGCGCTCTTCGCTACCGTTACCACCGATGCTTCGTGCGGCGCCGTCAACTCCATGCACGACAGCTTCACCGCGCTGGGCGGGCTCGTACCCCTGATGAACATCCAGCTCGGCGAGGTCATCTTCGGCGGCGTGGGCGCTGGCCTCTACGGCATCCTGGTGATGGTGGTGCTCGCTGTCTTCATTGCCGGGCTCATGGTGGGCCGCACGCCCGAGTATCTCGGCAAGAAGATCGAGGCCAGGGAGATGAAGCTCGCCATGCTGTACGTGCTCATCTTCCCGCTGCTCATCCTCGGGCTGGGCGCCGTGGCGGCCGTCCTCCCCCAGGGCATCTCCTCGCTCAACAACGCGGGGCCGCACGGCCTGTCGGAGATCCTCTACGCGTACACCAGCGGCACGGGCAACAACGGCAGCGCCTTCGCGGGCCTCAACGCCAACACCCCCTTCTGGAACCTCAGCCTGGGGCTGGCGATGCTGGCAGGCCGCTTCCTGATGATCATCCCGGTGCTGGCCATCGCCGGCTCCATGGTGGGCAAGAAGGTGGTGCCCGCGGGTCCTGGCACCTTCCCCACCAACGGCGCGCTCTTCACCGGGCTGCTGGTGAGCGTCGTCCTCATCGTCGGCGCGCTCACGTTCTTCCCTGCGCTCTCCCTGGGCCCCATCGTCGAGCACTTCCTCGCCGGGGCCGGAAAGGTGTTCTGACATGGCCTCCGCCTCCTCGAAGTCGGCGTCGCTCTTCGAGCCGACGCTCCTCAAGCAGGCTGTCGTGGACAGCCTGCGCAAGCTCCACCCGCGAGACGTGGCCCGCAACCCGGTCATGTTCGTGGTGTGGGCGGGCAGCCTGCTCACCACGGTGCTGGTGCTGAAGGATCTCTTCACGGCGGGGCCTGCGACCACACCCATGTGGTTCACGGTCGGGGTGACGCTGTGGCTGTGGTTCACCGTCCTCTTCGCCAACTTCGCCGAGGCCGTGGCGGAGGGCCGCGGCAAGGCGCAGGCGAGCGCGCTGCGGAAGATGCGCAAGGACACCACCGCGCGCCGGCTCGTGGACGGGCGCGAGGAGCGCGTGCCCGCGCCCAACCTGCGCAAGGGGGACCTCGTGGCGTGCGAGGCGGGAGACCTCATCCCCGGCGACGGCGAGGTGGTGGAGGGCATCGCCAGCGTGGACGAGTCCGCCATCACCGGCGAGTCCGCCCCCGTCATCCGCGAGTCCGGCGGCGACCGCTCGGCCGTGACGGGCGGCACCAAGGTGCTCTCGGACCGCATCGTCGTGCGCATCTCCGTCAACCCGGGTGAGTCCTTCCTGGACCGGATGATCGGGCTGGTGGAGGGCGCGGCGCGGCAGAAGACGCCCAACGAGATCGCCCTCCACATCCTGTTGGTGGGGCTGACCGTCATCTTCCTGCTGGCGTGCGTGACGCTGGTGCCCATGGCGCTCTACTCGGGGGTGGAGCTGTCGGGCACGGCGGTGGTGGCGCTGCTGGTGTGCCTCATCCCCACGACGATCGGCGGCCTGCTGAGCGCCATTGGCATCGCGGGCATGGACCGGCTGCTGCGCAAGAACGTGCTGGCCATGAGCGGCCGGGCGGTGGAGGCGGCGGGAGATGTGGACACGCTGCTGCTGGACAAGACGGGCACCATCACCCTGGGCAACCGCATGGCCACGGAGCTGCTGCCCATGCCGGGCGTGAGGATGGAGGATCTGGCGGAGGCCTCGCAGCTGGCGAGCCTGGCGGATGAGACGCCCGAGGGCCGCTCCATCGTCACCTTGGTGAAGGACACGTTCAGGATGCGCCCGCGCGAGCTGCAGGCGCACCAGGCCACCTTCGTGCCCTTCACCGCGCAGACGCGCATGAGCGGGTGCGACCTCGTGGATCCTCATCCCCGCAGCATCCGCAAGGGCGCGGTGGACGCCATCGTCAAGCACGTGCAGGGCCAGGGCGGCACTGTCCCCGCCGAGCTGACCCAGACAGCCGGGCGCATCGGTGACGCAGGCGGCACACCGCTGGCGGTAGCGGACGGCTCCCGGCTGCTGGGCATCGTCCACCTCAAGGACGTGGTGAAGGGCGGCATCAAGGAGCGCTTCGACCGGTTCCGCGCCATGGGCATCCGCACGGTGATGATCACCGGCGACAACCCGCGCACCGCGGCGGCGATCGCCAGAGAGGCGGGGGTGGATGACTTCCTGGCGGAGGCCACGCCGGAGGCCAAGCTGGCGCTCATCCGCACCGAGCAGGCCAAGGGCAAGCTGGTGGCGATGACGGGGGATGGCACCAACGATGCGCCCGCGCTGGCCCAGGCGGACGTGGGCGTGGCGATGAACACGGGGACCCAGGCGGCCAAGGAGGCCGGCAACATGGTGGACCTGGACTCCAACCCCACCAAGCTGCTGGAGGTGGTAGAGGTGGGCAAGCAGCTCCTGATGACGCGGGGCACGCTCACCACGTTCTCCATCGCCAACGACGTGGCGAAGTACTTCGCCATCCTCCCCGCGCTCTTCATGGGGGTGTTCCCGCAGATTGCCCCGCTGAACGTGATGGGGCTGACGTCGCCCTATAGCGCCATCCTCGCGGCGGTCATCTTCAACGCGCTCATCATCATCGCCCTGATTCCGCTGGCGCTGAGGGGCGTGCGCTACCGGCCGCTGGGCGCGGCGGCGCTGCTGCGGCGCAGCCTGCTCATCTACGGGGTGGGCGGCGTCCTCGTGCCCTTCATTGGAATCAAGGTCATCGACGTGCTGCTCACCACAGTGGGGCTGGCTTGAGGCGCGGAGCCTGTGCCGCCCCACGAAAGAAAGGATCTCGCCATGTCATCCGCTCTGCTCACGGCCTTGCGTGCTTGTCTCGTTACCTTGGTGCTCACCGGGATGCTGTACCCGCTGGCCGTCACGGGCGGGGCTCAGCTGCTCTTCCGTCACGAGGCCGATGGCTCGCTCGTCAAGGATGAGAACGGCCAGGTGGTGGGCAGCGCCCTGATCGGGCAGGGCTTCACCCACCCCGCGTACTTCCAGCCTCGGCCGTCGGCAGCGGGGAGTGGCTACGATGGCACCGCTTCCTCCGGCAGCAACCTGGGCCCCACCTCTCAGAAGCTCCGCGACCGCGCCTTGGCCGACGCCGAGCGCCTGCGCCGCGACAACCCAGACGCTCCGGGCCCGGTGCCCGCGGAGCTTGTCACCGCGTCCGCCTCCGGGCTGGATCCTCACCTGTCTCCCGAGGCCGCGCGCTGGCAGGTGACTCGCGTGGCCAAGGCCCGCGGCGTGGCGCCCGAGCGGGTGCTCACGCTGGTGGGCACCGAGACCGAAGGGCGCACCCTGGGTGTGCTGGGCGAGCCCAGGGTGAACGTACTGGCCCTGAACCTCGCGCTGGATCGACAGTTCGGCCGGCCTGAGCTGCCGGGCTCCTCGGTGGGGAGCGCGCCGGCTCCCATGGAGGGAACCTCGGGGGCCTCGGGGACGGCCCGGTGAGGAGCGGGTACGCGGGGATGGCCGTGGGGGCCAAGGAGCGCTACACCCCCGCACGAGCCCTGGAGCGAGAGAAGGAGAGGGCACTGGCGTGAGGACGCGGCGCGCACGCGCGGAGGACTTCCTGGAGCTGGTGGAGCGGGGCCGGCGCGGCAGGCTCAAGCTCTACATCGGCTTTGCCGCCGGCGTGGGCAAGACGTACCGCATGCTGGAGGAGGCCCACGCCCTCAAGAAGCGCGGGGTGGATGTGGTGCTCGGCTTTGTCGAGACGCATGGCCGCCCGGAGACCGAGGCGCTGGTGGCCGGCCTGGAGTCCGTGCCGCGCAAGGCCTTCACCTACCGGGACGTCACGGTGGAGGAGATGGACCTGGACGCGGTGTTGGCCCGCAAGCCCCAGGTGGCCGTCGTGGACGAGCTGGCCCACACCAACGTCCCCATGTGCCGCAATGGCAAGCGCTACCAGGACGCGCAGGAGCTGCTCGACGCCGGTATCAACGTCATCGGCGCCTTCAACGTGCAGCACCTGGAGAGTCTCAATGACCTGGTGGAGCGTGCCACCGGCGTCACCGTCCGCGAGACGATCCCCGACAGCTTCCTCAAGAGCGCCGATCAGGTGGTCAACCTGGATCTCGCGGTGGAGGATCTGCACGAGCGCCTCAAGGCAGGGAAGATCTACGCGCCAGAGAAGGTGTCCCATGCGCTGGAGAGCTTCTTCAAGCAGGAGAACCTCTCCACGCTGCGCGAGCTGGCGCTGCGAGAGGTGGCCGAGAGCCTGGACCGCGCCACACTCGGGCAGCACGCGCGCACCGGAGAAGAGCCGTCCAAGGGGGGAGGCTGGGGGCGGGTGATGGTGGCACTTTCCAGCTACCCGCCGCGCGCGGCGACGCTGCTGCGCCGGGGCTCGCGCATGGCGGGCCGGCTCAACACGGACTGGTTCGTCGTCTACGTGGAGACGCCCGGCGAGGCCCCGCACCTCATTGACGCGGAGGCGCAGCGGCACCTGCTGGCCAACATTGAGAAGGCCAAGGAGCTGGGCGCGGAGGTGGTGCGGCTGCGTGGGAAGGATCCCGTGGAGGCCCTGCTGGACTTCGCGCGCTCGCATGGCGTGGGACACATCATCGTCGGCCGCTCGCACCAGCCGTGGTGGAAGCAGGTGCTGGGGCGCGCTGCGGACGTGCGGTTGCTTCGGGAGGGCACGGGGTTCGATGTCCACGTCGTCGCGTTCGAGCAGCCGAATGAGGAGCGCCGGCCATGACGCTGCGTGGCCGCCTGTTGCTGGCCCAGGCTCCGCTCGCGCTCGCGCTCGCGCTGGTGGGCGTGGCGGCCGTGCTCACGCTGGAGCGGGTGGGGCGCTCGGGGCAGGAGATCCTCCAGGACAACTACCGCAGCGTGCTGGCCATGCAGCGGGTGACGGAGCAGCTCGAGCGCATGGACAGCGCCTCGCTCTTCGTCGCCGCGGGAGAGCGCCAGCGCGGGGAGGAGCAGCAGGCCGTGCAGCGCCCAAAGCTGGAGGCGGAGCTGCGCGTGCAGGAGAACAACATCACCGAGACCGGGGAGGAGGCGGCCACCCGCCGCTTGCGCGAGGCCTGGACTCGCTACCAGACCGAGTTCGATGCCTTCCTCGAGCTGGGGAGCCAGGAAGCTGTGCGGGAGCGCTACTTCGCGGCGCTGGCCCCTGCCTTCCTGCATGCCAAGGGGGCCGCCGCCGTCATCCTGGATCTGAACCAGGACGCCATGGTGCGCAAGAGCGACGCCCTGCGCCGGCAGAGCCAGCGCGTCAACACGCTGATGGTGACGGCGGTGCTGGCCGCGTTCCTCGTGGGGCTGTTCGCCTCCACCTCGCTCACACACCGGGCGCTGCGGCCGGTGTCGGTGCTCTCGCAGGCGGTGCGGCGGGTAGGGCAGGGAGACCTGGCGGCGCGCGCGGTGGTGGAGGGGCAGGACGAGATCGCCCAGCTGAGCCGGGACTTCAACGCCATGGCGGAGCGGCTCCAGCAGTACCGGCAGAGCAGCCTGGGCGAGCTGCTCCAGGCGCAGGCGGCCTCGCAGGCCGCCATCGACAGCCTGCCGGATCCGGTGATGGTGTTTGGCGGTGGGGGCGCGCTGCTCAACGTCAACCGCACCGCGGAGAGCATGCTGCGGATGTCCCTGGAGACGGGGGGGGACGCGCTGGGGCGGGCCTCGGCGGAGGTGCATGAGGTGCTCGAGCGGGTGCGCTTGCACGTGCTGGCGGGGAAGGGGGCCTACCAGCCTCGGGGCTATGAGGAGGCAGTGCGGGTGGCCGCGCCGGACGGGGAGCGGTGGCTCTTGCCGCGCGGCAGCCCCGTGTACGGCGAGAGCGGGGAGGTGGTGGGGGCCACGGTCATCCTCCAGGACGTGACGCGCCTGCGCCGCTTCGACGAGCTGAAGAACGACCTGGTGGCCACCGTGGCGCACGAGTTCCGCACGCCGCTGACGTCCCTGCGCATGGCCATCCACCTGTGCGCGGAGGGAGTGGTGGGGCCGGTGACGGAGAAGCAGGCGGATCTGCTGTACGCGGCGCGCGCGGACTGCGAGCGGCTGCAGGGCATCGTGGATGACCTGTTGGATCTGTCGCGCATCCAGGCAGGGCAGTTGACGCTGAACCTCCAGCGCGTCCCCACTGGGGCGCTGGTGGAGCAGGCGCTGGGAGCGCATCGGGTGGCGGCGGAGGAGCGGGGCGTGCGGCTGAGCGAGGAGGTCGCGCCCGAGGCGGAGGAGGTGGAAGTGGATGCCGACCGTCTGCAGCTCGTCCTGTCGAACCTGGTGGGCAACGGGATCCGGCATACGCCCTCGGGAGGCGAGGTAGCCGTGCGGGTGACGCGAGAAGGAGAGCGGGTGCGCTTCGAGGTGAAGGACACGGGCGAGGGGATTCCACCCGAGGAGCAGGCGCGCATCTTCGAGAAGTTCTACCGGGCTCCGGGGGCTCCAGCGGGAGGCGCGGGGCTGGGCCTGTCCATCGCCCGAGATATCGTCCAGGCGCACGGAGGGGAGATCGGCGTGGTGAGCGCGCCGGGCCAAGGCAGCACCTTCTGGTTCACCCTGCCGCAGCCGGGGTTCGCCTCCTCTCGTTCTCAGGAGGGGCAAGGGTAAGGCGGTAGAGGCCCTGGATGGCGGAACTACACCGCAACTCACTGTCACGCCGTTCGGTGCCGTCAGTGTCCGGCGCTAGAATCAGGAGATGGCAAGGACCCTCGTTCCGGCACGAAACGACCCGGGGTGGACGAGCCTGCATCATGAAGCGAGTCGGCCCGTATCAGCGCTGCTCGTGCTGGTGGTGCTGACGTGGATGACCGGCTGCGCGACCAGCGGTACCCAGGGCAGGCACTCGGCGTTCCAGCACGGAGTCCCTCCGCCCGACTGCGTGCAGGACTGCGGTGGCTTGGGCTCCGGGGAGAAGAGGGATGACTTCCAGCTCCTCCAGCAGGCGGCGGGACTGGAGGAGGACTCCTGGCACGAGGCGGGAGAGGAGCTGGAGACCGATGACGCCCAGGCGCTGTGGAAGGCGCTGGCTCGCACGAAGTCGGCGCTCCAGAGCTTCGGCCCGCGCCGCTCCCTCGCGTTCGTGCTGCGCGAGGTGCTCACCCGGGATGAGGACGTGCCGTATGCCGAGCTATTGGAGCGCCTGCGTCCCTTCCACTTCCTGGTGGTGATGCGCCCAGACGGGTACCTGGTCGGTGCCCTCACGGGGAGCCCCCTCCAACGCATGGGCATGGGCCGCGTGGAGCTGCGCGAAGGCAGGCTCATGGTGGGCGCCTTCGAGGTGGGGGCCTTCTACCGGGACAGAGGCGGCGTCTTCTACACGGTGGACGACTCGCTGCGAAGGCCGGGAGCCATGGTGGGAGAGCTGGGCCTGGAGCGGGATTGGGTCAACGCCGCGCTGGATGGTGGCGGGGATGCGCTGGGGGAGATGGCGCAGGCGCTGGCCCAATTCGTCCACGACCCCATTCGAAGCCTCGAGGGGCTCCAGCAACTGCCGTCGGCGGTGGCGGCCCTCATTGCGTCCTCGCCTGACTACTTCGCCCGTTACTCGGCCCTGCCGTTGCAGGAGCAGATTCGGGAGGCCGCCCGGCTGTCCACGCACCTGCTGATGCTCTACGGCAGCGCGGCCGGAACAGCGACGAGCATTGGCATGGTGGGTGCGAGACTGCCGGTGTTGTATCCAGTCACCTCAAGAACTCAGCTAAATACCTCAGGCAGTGGGAGGAGTTCTTTGAGAGCGACCACACGTTCGAGCAGATTCTTCAGTACGGCAGAGAGCTAGGAGGCGAGTTTGGGTTCCAAGTCAACTTCTGAGGACTTTCCCGGTTTCGACAAGATCTTCTATCTCGGGGGGACGGGGAGCAGCAGGGCATTCAGAGGCGACTTGGGGGTGGAGACGACGGCTGAAGCCTTCGCCTTGACTCGCGCCGAACTGCACCCGGCCCACCCAATTACAGTCGAATGGGCGATGGGGAGTACCAAGCCGAGTGAAGTGATTCGGACGACGTATGCAGCACCGATCATTGTCGCGGATTCCGTGGTGCAACTCCTGCGGTCGCACGGGTTCACCGGGTGGTCTCTCTACGAGGTCTCAGTCCGGGACAAGCAGGGCCAGCGGGTTCCAGGCTATAGCGGTCTCGCCATCACAGGCCGGTGCGGACCCATCGATTACTCCCGGACTGTCGTGGTGCCCCGGATCCGTCCGGCCGGAATCTTCCCCATAGGGAAGGGGCTCCTCTTCGATCCAGAGTCGTGGGATGGCTCCGACCTCTTCATGCCGGCTGAGAACGTTGGGTACAAGTTCATGGTGGAAGAGGTGAAGAAGGCGTTCGAAAGGGCGAAGATCAGGAATGTAGCCTTCACGCCGCTGGATCAGTTCGAAGTCGAGATGATGGATCTGAAGAAGTCGAGATGATGGACGCACCCCTCCTTCACGACCCCGAGCCTTTGTCGGGTTCGGGCGGGGACTCGTACTTCTTGCGCTTGCGCCACAGCGTGGAGGCGTCGATGCCGAGGAGCCGCGCCGCCTCGTCCAGCGTGGGCACGCTGGCCATCACCCGGAGGATGTGCTCGCGCTCCACCTCCTCCAGCGTGTGCGGCCCCCCCAGCGCCACCAGGGAGCCCGAGGCCGCGGCGATCCGATCCGGAAACGCCTGCGGCTCCAGCACGTTCGCCGGCCAGACGATCAGCGCCCGCTCTACCGCATTGCGCAGCTCGCGCACGTTGCCCGGCCACCCGTACGCCAGCAGCATCCGCTCCGTTGCGGGAGACAGCTCCGGGGGTGGCCGCTTCGCCGCGCGCGCAAAGAAGGCCACGAACCTTCGCGCCAAGGGGAGGAGGTCCTCCGGCCGCTCCCGCAGCGCCGGTAGCTTCACCTCCACCACGTTCAGTCGGTAGAGCAGATCCTCTCGGAACCGCCCCTCGGCCACCTCCTTCTCCAGGTCCCGGTTCGTGGCGGCGACCACCCGCACGTCCGCGCGCCGCGTGCGCCCCTCGCCCAGCCGCTCGAACTGCTTCTCCTGGAGGAAGCGCAGCAGCTGGGCCTGCAGCGTCGTGCTCATCTCCGACACCTCGTCCAGGAAGAGCGTGCCACCCTCCGCCTGCTCCACCCGGCCGGGTTGATCCCTCACCGCGCCCGTGAAGGCGCCACGCACGTGGCCGAACAGCTCGCTGGCCAGGAGCTGCTCGGAGAGCGTGGGGCAGTTCACCGTGACGAAGGGGCGCCGCCGCCGCGGGCTCATCGAGTGCAGCGCCCGCGCTATCACCCCCTTGCCCGTCCCGCTCTCGCCACGCAGCAGCACCGCCGCATCCGAGGCTGCTGCCCGGGTGATGAGCCCCAGGGCTGCATGCATCGCGGGCGCGGCCGTCTCCAGTGTGGCCTCTGGCACCGTCTGCGCCAGCTGTCCCTCCAGGTCTCCCAGCCGCGAGCTGAGCTCCCGGTGCGCTCGCGCCCGATCCACCACGTGCCGGATCTGCGCGGGAGTGAAGGGCTTGGGCAGGTAGTCGCGGGCCCCGCGCTTCACCGCCTCCACCGCTGTGTCGAATGTGGCGTAGGCGGTGATGAGGACGATGTCGAGGTTGGGGGACTCGGCCAGCATCCGGGGCACCAGCTCCAGGCCACTCGTGGTACCCAGCCGCAGATCCACGAAGGCCAGGTCGGCCGGCCCCTGGGCGAGGGCAGCCAGGGCCGCCTCTGGGGTGGAGGCCTCGCGCACCACGCAGCCGAACCCCTCCAGGCAGATGCGCAGGGTGTTGCGGATGTTACGCTCGTCGTCCACCACCAGCACCCGCATGGGGCTGGGCTCGGCAGGCAGGGCTCCGGACGGGGACTCCATGCCGCCATCTTATGCACCACCCCCGCCTTGGTGCCGCCTCGCTGACGCCTCCCGTACAGCCGGCCCCCAGAGCCCTGGCAAACGCGCCCGCCCTGCGGCATGAGGAGGCATGCTCTGGAGCATGGGATGACGGACGGCGAAGACTCGCCCACGGGTGGACTTTTCTCTCGCGAACTCGAACCGCCGCCTCGGCAGTCCAAGCTGATGCGCGCGCTGATGATCGGCGCCATTGGCCTGGTGGCACTCGGCGTGTGGATGTGGGTACACGGCTCGGAGGGCGGGGGGCTCCGCGCCATGTCCCCAGCCCAGCGCGAGGCCTTCTACCAGGAGGCCTGGGCCGAGCAGCGCGCCAGGTGTCTGGAAGTCGACGGCCCGAGAGACCCCGAGAGCCGCTGCCGCAAGCGCGCCGAGTACCTCCTGCAGTTCCCCCAGTGCGACGAGGCCTGCCGCACGCAGCTGGCCCCCTCGCTTAAACCGGCCACGCCGTAACCCTGGGCGCTCGGACAGTCGTCCCGCTGGCGTGAGCGGTGGTAGGGTACCTCCGCGTGAGCGCTCCTCCATCCTCCCCTCGCTGGATGTTGTACGGCGCCTCCGGCTACACCGGCCGGCTCATCGCCGAAGAGGCCGTGCGCCGAGGCCACCGCCCCGTGCTCGCCGGCCGCTCGCGCGAGAAGCTGACGCCTCTGGCCGAGCAGCTGGGCCTCGAGGTGGCTGTGGTGGGCCTGGACGATATCCGCGGCCTCGTGGCCACGCTGGAGGGCCTGCCCCTGGTGCTCCACGCCGCCGGCCCCTTCGTCCGCACCAGCGAGCCCATGGTCCAGGCGTGCCTCGCCGCCGGCGCGCACTACCTGGACATCACCGGGGAGATCCCCGTCTTCGAGAACTCCTTCCACCACGACGCCGAGGCGCGCGCGCGCGGCATCACCCTCATGTCCGGCGTGGGCTTTGACGTGGTGCCCACCGACTGCCTCGCCCGCTACGTGGCCGAGCGCGTGCCCGGCGCGCACGAGCTGGACATCGCCATCGCGGCCAGCGGCCAGGCGAGCGCCGGCACCGCCAAGTCCGCGCTGGAGCAGCTGCCCTCGGGCGGATGCGTTCGCCGCGGCGGGGCCCTCCAGCCGTGGCCCATGGGCAAGGGCCTGCGCCGCGTGCGCTTCTCCGACATCGAGCGCACCGTGGCCCCCATCCCCTGGGGAGACCTGGTGACGGCCTGGCACACCACCGGCATCCCCAACATCACCACCTATATGGCGCTGCCGCGCGGCGCCGCCCAGGTCCTCCGCTTCACCTACCCGCTGCTCAAGCGCCTGATGGCCGTGGAGTCCGTCCGCCACGGTGCCGAGCGCCTCATCGAGTCCCGCGTCCACGGGCCCGACGCGGTCGCCCGCAGCGAGCACCGCTCGCACCTCTGGGCCGAGGCCCGCGCCGCCGATGGCCGCCACGCCCAGGCGTGGTTGGAGCTCCCCGAGGGCTACGCCTTCACCGCCGTGGCCGCCGTGCGAGCGGTGGAAGAGGTGCTGGCCCAGAAGCCCCTGGGCGCCCAGACTCCGGCGCGGGCCTTCGGGGCCGACTTCGTGCTCTCCATCCCCGGGTGCCAGCGCCAGGAGGTGCAGCCCTGAAGAGGACCGGCGGGTTGCTCGCCAGCCCTCCAGGCAACCTGGAAGGTCCCCCTCTGGGACCCGCTTCCTCACGGCTGTATGTGAATGTGCTGCCGAGGGTTGGATGCCTGGCACACGCGGTGGGGAGTCCTTGAGTGGGAGGGGGATCAGGCGGCTATCCTGCGGGGTAGGGTGTCCCTGCACTGCCGGCGCCTCGGGCCTCGGTGGTTCTGGAAGGAAATGAGACATGTTCTGGCGCAGCACGCCTCGGGAGGAGACGCGCTTCACTCTCTCGAGCGAGGCCATGGTGAGTGGCCGCGCCCTGGCGACGCAGGTCTTCGTCCCGGGTAAGAGGCGATGACGCTGACGTTCAAGCGAAAGATGATGTTGATGCCGGCGCTGGCGGCGGTGTTCCTGCTGGCCATCCTGGGGCTGTCCATCGTGGTGGGCATCAAGACGGGCAACGCCCACACCCTCATCGAGAAGGGCCACGCCCCGGCGCTCGCGCACAGCCAGATGATGCTGGCGGACCTCCAGACGCTCCACCACGAGCTGCACGACGCGGTGGTGATGAAGGACGACAAGCGCAACGAGCCCATGCGGGCGCTGGCGCGCAAGTTCTCCGCGGACCTGGAGGCGGCGCGCCGCAACCCGGTCCTCAGCGCTCAGCACCTCACGGTGCTCCAGCAGGACTTCAGCCTGTACCAGCAGGAGCGCGAGCAGGTGGTGGAGCTCTATGCCACCCAGAAGGCGGAGGACTCGGCGGCGCTCACGCGGCTGAACACGCGCTTCGAGTCCATGCAGAAGGCGCTCCAGCTGATGGTGGAAGAGCAGCAGCGCGGCCTGGCGGATGCCTTCATGCGCTCGAGCAGGGCGGGCTCGCGCGGCCGGGTGCTGGTCGCCGTGCTGGTGGGGTTGTGCGTCGTGCTGCTGGGCGGCATGTCCTGGTGGATGGTGAGGGAGGTGGCCGAGCCGCTGGAGCGCCTCTCGGTGACGGCCGCGCGCATCGCCACCGAGGGGGACCTGACGGTGACCATCGACGTGAGCGCCCGGGACGAGGTGGGCCAGCTGGCCCGCAGCCTGGAGCTGCTGGTGAAGCGGCTGCGCGCGGTGCCGGTGGCGCTCCAGAGCGTGGTGGGCGAGCTGGCCACCGCCTCCGAGCGGCTGACGAAGGTGAGCCAGGAGCAGATCGCCTTCCTCACCGAGCAGGCGCGCAGCCTCTCCGAGGCGGGCACGACGATGGCGGAGATCGCCCAGACGTCCAGCGTGGCCTCCAGCCGCGCGGAGATGGTGCTCCAGGTGGCGGAGCAGGCGGACATCTTCACCCTGGCCAGCCAGCAGTCCATCGAGCAGAACGCGCAGGGGCTGGAGCAGATCCGCCGCCGGGTGAGCGCCATGGTGGGCAACATCGGCCACCTCTCCGAGCAGGCCGCGCGCGCGCGGGAGATCATCGGCAGCGTGAAGGACCTGGCGGACCAGAGCAACGTGCTGGCGCTCAACGCGGCCATCGAGGCGTCACGCGCGGGCGAGGGCGGGCGCGGCTTCGCGGTGGTGGCGCGCGAGATGCGCGTGCTGAGCGGCCAGTCGCTGCAGAGCACCGAGCGCATCGGGAAGATCCTGTTGGACACCAACACCGCCATCCGTCAGGCGGTGGCCGCCGCGGAGGGTGACAGCAAGCAGATGGAGGCGGGCATCGAGCAGGTGCTCTCCTCGGCGGAGAAGCTCAAGGAGATCACCCACGTCATGCAGGAGAGCAGCAAGGCGGCGCGGCAGATCGTCGCCTCGGTGACGCAGCAGAACGCGGGCATCTCCCAGATGACGGACGTGATGACGCAGCTGTCGGGGATGATGGGCGACGTGGTGCTGGCCACCACCACCGCGGAGGAGGCGGTGGGGCAGATCAACTCCACGGTGTCCCAGCTGCGGAGGATCGTCTCCGAGTTCCGCGTGTAGGGTTGCCCGGCGGGGGTTACTCCCCCTGCATGAGCCCGGTGACGCGGCCGTCCTCGTGGACGACGACGCGGCGGGCGGCGGGCTCCCGGGGCAGGCCTGGCATGGTGAGGATGTCGCCGGTGAGGGCCACGAGGAAGCCCGCGCCGGCGGACAGGCGCACCTCTCGCACGGTGAGGGTGAAGCCGCGGGGGCGTCCCAGCTTCTTCGGGTCATCCGACAGGGACAGGTGCGTCTTGGCCATGCACACCGGCAGGGTTGCGCTGCCCAGCCCGCGGAGGGTCTCCAGGTCCTTCCGGGCGGAGGGCGTGAAGTCCACGTCCTGGGCGCCGTACACGGTGCGGGCGATGGCGTGCACCTTCTCCTCGGGGGACTGCCCGAGCGCATAGAGGAAGCGGGGGCGAGGCGGCGCGGCGTCCGTGCGGTCGAGCAGCTCCAGCACGTGGTCCGCCAGCTCGAGGGAGCCCTCTCCGCCGTGGGCAAAGCCCTCGCAGAGGGTGGTCTCCACGCCGCGCGTGCGGGTGAAGGCGCGCAGCTCGTCCAGCTCCGCCTCGGTGTCCTGGGGGAAGCGGTTGACGCAGACGAGGGCGGGCAGGCCGAAGGCGGCCACCGAGTCCAGGTGCTTCTCCAGGTGGTCGAAGCCGCGCAGCAGCGCCTCGCGGTCCGGTTCGGCCTGGCGGTCGGGTGGGGCGCCGCCGTGGTGCTTGAGGGCGCGCAGCGTCACCACGAGCATCACCGCGCGCGGCCACAGGCCGGTGGCGCGGCACTTGATGTCGAGGAACTTCTCGGCGCCGAGGTCGAAGCCGAAGCCGGCCTCGGTGATGACCTCGTCGCCGTAGGCCAGGGCCAGCCGGGTGGCGAGCACCGAGTTGCACCCGTGGGCGATGTTGCCGAAGGGACCCGCGTGGACGAGCGCCGGGCCGCCCTCGCGCGTCTGGACGAGGTTGGGCATCAGCGCGTCCTTGAGGAGCGCGACCATGGAGGGGGCGGCGTGGAGCTCCGAGGCGCGCACGGGAGCGCCGTCGGGCGTGTGGGCCACGAGGATGCGGCCGAGCCGGGCCTCCAGGTCCTCGAGGTTCTCGGCGAGGGCGAGGATGGCCATCACCTCGCTGGCGGCGGTGATGTCGAAGGACGACTCGCGAGGGACGCCGTGGGCCTTGCCCCCGAGGCCGACGATGACATGGCGCAGGAAGCGGTCGTTCATGTCCAGGGCGCGGGGCCAGCGCACCCGGGTGGCGTCGATGGCGAGGGGGCTGCCGTGGAAGACGGCATTGTCCGTGAGGGCGGCGAGCAGGTTGTGGGCGGTGGTGATGGCGTGGATGTCGCCGGTGAAGTGGAGGTTGATGTCCGCGGCGGGCTCGAGGCTGGCCTCGCCGCCGCCGGTGCCGCCGCCCTTCACGCCAAAGACAGGGCCGAGGGAGGGCTGGCGGAGGGCCGCGACGGCCCGGCGTCCGCGCTTGCGCAGGCCCATGGCGAGCGCCACGGCCATGGTCGTCTTCCCCTCCCCGGGCGGGGTGGGGGTGATGGCGGAGACGAGCACCAGGCGGCCCTGCCGGTGAGAGCGAGGGAGCGCGTCGAGGGAGATCTTGGCGCGGTCGCGGCCCCAGGGCAGCACGTCCTCTGGGGAGAGACCCAGCTCGGCGGCGACCTCGGCGATGGGGCGGAGCTTCATTCACTGACTCTCGGCCTGCGGAGCGCCCAGGTCAATGGTGCTCCTGTCTCCCGTGGACCGCCCTCTGCATGCCCGCGCTCGCTGCTTGGGCTGGAGCTGGACTGACAGATCGGCCGAGCCGGGAGGCCGCTCGATGGTTCCAGCAGGTGACGTAGGATGAGGCGCATGCTTTCGCTCCTGCTTCTCCTCGTGGCTACACAGCTCCCCGCCGTTCCCGGCGAAGGCTCCCTGGTCTCCACATGCAAGCAGGGCAGCCTTACGGCATGCCAGGAACTGGCGAAGACCTACCCTGAGAAAGCCGCCGAGATTCAGGCAGAACTCGCGAAAATGGCGTTGAGAACGGAGGCGCTGAGAGTTGCAGAGGAAGAGGCGCGAGAAAGAGAGTCCTCCGAATCCGAAGCCTCCGAATCCGAAGCCTCGGACGAGCCTCCGAACTGCAAGGGCCAGAACCGCCACGTTATCTCCAGGCCTGTCGCCGAGGCATTAGAGAATCACAGGACTCTTCGCGGACTCTACAAGCCTCGGGACGAGCGCTTTGTCGCCAAAGCCAAGGACAAGGATTCACACTGTGGATACCAGAAGTGGCACCGCGATGTGGACCAGGAGATCATCGAATGGCTTGAGACGGAGCGAAAGGCAACGCCAGAGCAATTCATGAAGTTGCTGCGCGAGATTTACAACCGCAAGGACATGCTGAAGAGGTTTCCCAATGGCTTCGGGCCTGCCACCTGACTCGCGCTTCTTCGTGCTCAAGGATGATTTATGGGGGCCTCGCGATACCCATTTCAGGGCCGTGAAGCCGGTCAACCGTGGAGAGCCTCCCCCATGTCCGAAGTGCGGTGAACCCTTCGGCATGCTGACGTGGCTACCACCGTACCGTGCTGAGTTGGAACTTCATGGAGAAAGCTTTGGAGACTTCGTGAAGGGATCGGGTGATGAGGTGCTCATCTCTGAGCGCATGGCCGAGACCTTGCGCGCGGAAGGGCTAACCGGGTTGCTCGGCTTCCACCCTGCCGAGGTGGTCCGTATCCGGAGAATGCGCAAAGGACCCAAGTCTGGCGCTGCGCCCGGCTACGTTGTCGTCAGCCCATGTTTTGGCCGTGCAGCCGTGGATGAAGCACGCAGCCGCTTGCGCCACACCGAGCCCGTGACTTGCCCCGAGTGCCGCTACGCCGGGCTGGACTCCATCCACGGCTTTACCCTGGAAGCGGGCACTTGGCAGGGCGAGGATGTATTCCGCCCCCGCGGTCTTCCAGGACGGATTGTTGTCTCCGAGCGCTTTGCTGAGTTCGTCCAGCGGCACGGGTTCACGAACATGAAGCTGATCCCCACCGAGGAGTACGTCTGGGATCCTTTCCGAAAGGGGCCTCCGGCAGACAGCCCCACCGCTCCCACCTGACCACCGTTGCTGGTGCGAAGCGCCTACTTCCCCAAGATGCCGCGCAGGCGCTTCTTGGCCTCGTCCTCCGCCTTCTTCTTCTGCCGCTCCTGCTCGGCCCGGGCCGCCTCCTCCAGCTTCGCCTTCTCCTCGGCGGCCTTCTGCTCCAACTCCTTCTTCCTGCGCTCGGCCTCTTCGCGCGCGGCCTGCTCGCCGCCCGTGATGACCTGCTGCACCTGCTTGCCCTTCTCCCCAAGCAGCTTCCCGGCCAGCCCCGCCGCTGCCTGCTGAGCGATCATCGTCGCCGCCGGCTTCACGTCCAACCCCGTCACCTCGGGCGCCCACGCCGGGCCTGTCACCTTCAGCCCCACCGGGATCGCCTCCGTGGGCGTCACCTTCCCCAGCGTGAGCTTGTTGATGGTCTGTGGCGTCAGGTCCACCTTGCCGGTCAGATCCAGCACCCCGTCCAGCCGGATGCCGCCCTCGAAGTGCATCGCCGCCTCCGGCCGCGTCCACGTGATGGGCTTCTCCAGCTGCGCCACCCCGTTCTTGATCTCCACTCCGAACGGCAGGTTCTCCCCCAACTGCGTCATGTCCTCGCTCTTGAGCGCCTTGGCTGCGAACGGCAGCGCCTTGGCCAGCGGCTCGGACACTTTCGAGAGCACGTCCACACCCAGGAAGGTGCTGCCCTCCAGGTTGCCGTTGATGGCCCCCAGCAGCGTCTCCTTCAGCTTCTCCGGCGTGTAGCCCACGCCCTGAAGGTCCACGTTCCCGTTGAACTTGCCCGTCATCACCTTCTTCGGCGTGCGCGTCGCCAGCACCGACGCCATGTCCACCTGCTGCATCGTCACCTTGGCCGTGAACGCACGCTTCTCCGGCAGCGGCCCCAGGTTGACCTGCGTGCCGTCCGCCACCACCGTCCCGCCGTAGGCCACCGCGGAGAACTTCTCCACCTTGATCAGGTCATCCACCATGGTGATGTGCGCCACCATGTTGGACATGTCCTGCTCGCTGTAGCGCACCGAGGCCACCTGGAACTTCATGTCCCCGCGCATCCCGTTGAAGCGCGTCGGGTCATCCGGCGGCGCGGGCAACACCCCGTTGTTGCGCGCCATGATCTCCTCGTCCTTCATCAGCAGCGCGTCCGCGTTCAGCCGCTGGCTCTTCATGTCCATCGTGAACGTGGTCGTCTGCTTCTTGCCCTTGCCCGCCAGCGCGAACGACGCGGTGCCTCCCAGCGTGTCCTCCAGCACGTTCACCCCCAGCTGGCCGATGTCCACCTTCATCCCGTCCTTCGTCGGCTGGTAGGTGCCCGCGGCCTCCACGTCGAGCCGCTGCCCGGGGCCCTTGTTCAGCAGCAGGCCGGGGCGCAGATCCGCGCCCGCCAGGTTCGCCTTCGCGTCGAAGCGCAGGGCCCCGCCGCTGGCCGCCGCTCCCGTGAGGCGCGAGCTGAGCCGCATGGGCGCCCCCGCCTCCTTGCTCAGCTGCTCGGGGATGCGCAGGCGCACCGGCGTCAGGTCCACGTCCAGGTTCAGCGCCTGGGCCTCCTGGGTGCCGCTGCCCTTCACCGACAGGCCCACCGGCCCGGAAATCATTCCGCTGAGCTGCTTCTTCAGCGGCGGGTAGTACTCGGCCAGCACTGCCGGGTCGAGGTCATGGCTGGTCAGCTCGAAGCCCTCCACCGAGGGCGAGCCCCCCATCATCCCCTTCACCCGGCCCTTGCCGGTGATGCCCGCCGGCCCGAAGTCCAGCTTGAACCGATCCAGCGCCAAGTCACCCGCGTCCAGATCCGCCTTCACGTCCGTATCCAGCACCACGTCGAGCGCCTTGCCCCCCTCCGCTCCCGCGAACTTCAGGCCGAGCGCCTGGATGACACCCTCCAGCCGCGTGGGCCCCTTGCCGCCCGGCACCACGCCTCCCAGCTCCGCCTTCCAGTCCGCCGTCAGCGTGCCCGCCTGGAACCCGACGCTCGGCGGTAGGTACGGGCCGAGCGGCGCCAGGTCGATGGCCTCCGCCTTCAGCGTGAGGCGCTCCGGAGTCGGCACCAGCGTGGGCGGCAGCGGCGCGGCCGCCAGGGTCACGAACAGGTTCTGCTTCTGCGCCAGCACCGCCGCCGACAGCTTCACCTCCAGCGGCTGGCCCACCCGCAGATCCTTCACTTCAATATCCAGGTCCGAGATGGCCAGCTCCTGCGCCTTCCCTCCCGAGCGGTCCACGAAGCGGATGGTGCCGTCGGTCAGCGCCGCGTGCTCCACCCGGACACCGGACAGGTCCGCGGGTGGCTTCTCCTCGGCGGGCGGCTCCTCTGGCTTCTGCTGCGCCAGCTTGTCCATGAGCCGCTGCACGTTGGTGGTGCCGTCCGGCAGGCGGATGACGTTGACGGTCAGGCCCGTCACCTCGGCGTTGAGCACCTGGATGTCCTGGCCGCGCGAGCGGAGCAGCGGCATGGCCGCCACGCGCACGTCCAGGTTCTTCAGCTGCGTCAGGGGCAGCTCCTCGCCCTCGGCGGCGCCCACGGTGACGTCATCCACGTCCACGCCCACGTGTGGGAACAGCTTCGTGGAGATGTCGCCGATCTCCACCGGCCGCCCGAGCTGCTGCGAGAGCGTGGCCGCCTGGGCGCGCGCCTGCTGCAGCAGGATGGCATCGAGCCGCCACAGCACCACGGCCACGGCGATCACGAGCAGGGCGACGATGCCCCCGAGCACATAGGGCCAACGCCTCTTCTTTTGAGACTCCATCGCTGACTTCCTCCTCCTGCAACCAGCCCCAGGACCTCCGGCACGGCCGGGGGTGGCATATCGGGGCCGGAACCTAACCACCTTCCAGGACTCGTACAGCCACCGACGTGAGCGGACGAGAAAGACTTCACGCTTCACGGATTAATAGGGGGTCGCAGGGATGGCCAGCGGGCAGCCTGGGGAGGCAGGGGACCCGGGAATAAGCTGCGCCAGGAGCCCGCCATGCTGGGACCGGGCGTCAGAGCCCGATGACCTTGGGCCGGCTCCCCAGCGCGCCTGCAGCGGCGGGTGAGGGCGCGGCCGGCTCAGGCCGTCCAGTAGTAGCTCCACTTGAGCAGCACGGCGTCCGTGGCGGGGCCGGAGAACAGGCGCCGGGGCAGCAGCGTGGCGGGAGGCGCCGCTCCCTCGGGTGTCGGCAGCCCCTGCTGCGAGCGCGTGTAGACCAGGAAGAGCGTGGAGCCCAGCCCGTACTCCCAGCGCAGCACCACGTTGAGGTTGAGCGCCACGTCGTAGAAGTTGTCCGCCTGGGCCTCGGTGGGCGTCAGGGCGGAGAACCGGATGGGCGTGCGCGCCTCATCGGACACCGCCTCGAAGAAGGGGCCGTAGAGGCCATAGTCGGTGAAGAGCTGGGCGTAGCCCTGCAGCGTCAGGTGCGGGCGCAGCACCCACTGCTGCCGCAGCGTGAGGGAGAAGAAGTTGGACTGCAGGTTCGCCAGCAGGAAGCGCTGGTCCGCCAGGGTGTCCACGAAGCGCGGCGCGAACTCGGTGCGATCCACCAGGAACTCCAGGCGCGTCTCCAGCGCCGGGTGTGGCCGCAGCGAGAGCGACCCATTCCCAGTCCAGCCCCAGGCGCCTGGCGACGGGCCGCGGTCATGATGGCCCACGGCTACGAAGCCATTGAACTGGAGCGCCCGCTTGCCGTTGGTCTCCGCGAAGACGACGAAGAAGCTGCTGCGATCCTGCTGCAGGGGGATGCCCGTGCGGTCCAGCTCGCGGATGTCGTAGCCGCCGATGTTGAGGCCCGTCTCCACGCCGATGAGATCATAGCTGGGCAGCTGCACGTACCCGTTGAAGTTCACCCAGTTGCCCCGGTGGATGCCACGCCCGTCCGTCGTCCAGCTCGAGCCACCTCCGAGGTTGGCGGAGAACTCCTTGAAGGGCCCGAGGCCGTTGGAGCGCTCGTAGCGCAGCCAGGCGCGCGGCGAGTGATCGTTCTGCGTGCGCTGGAAGCCGGTGGCGTTCAGGTCCAGCGTGGGCGTGGAGAAGTCGTAGCCTGCCTCGAAGCGGAGGCCATCCCCGCCGAACTTCCCCGCGCGCAGGTAGCCGCCGTAGCCGGTGGAGCCCGGACGCAGCACCGTGCCGTCCCGCAGCGTGCGCTCGGGCAGCCCGCCCACGGTGCGGCTGGCGTCCACCTGCCCGAGCACGCCGTACTGGCTGTCGGAGGTCTTCAAGTCGAAGTCCGCCGCGGCGCCCATCCCACCCCGGGCCAGACACTCCGCGGGCTGCTCCTCCTCGTCCAGCTCCGCCTCCTCGGGGGTGCACCCGCCCACCAGAGGCGTGGCCGCCGCGAAGCTGCCGCCCACCCGTGAGTTCTGTCCCACCGAGCCGCGTGCCACCGCCGCGAAGTAGTTGGTGGGGGGCTGCGGACCGCCGGGCAGCGAGCTGTTGGGGCCCAGGTGCAGCGGGCGGTGGGGGTGCAGGCGCCAGCGCCGGTCCGGGCGCTCCTCGTCCTGCTCCTGCCAGGGCCCGGTGACGAGCGCATCCAGCACCCCCACCTCCAGCCCCTTCACCGCGGTGCCCGTCACCTTCGCCGCGCCGAGGATGGGCGTGTTCAGGCCGATGCGCCGCGAGTAGAAGAGCGACTGCGGCACCCCCCCCGTCGAGCCGCCCACCGGCTGGAAGAGCTCCAGGCCCTGCGTGAAGAAGGTGCGCTTCTCCGGGAAGAAGGCCTCGAAGGTGGACAGGTTGAGGATGAGCTGGTCCGCCTCCACCTGCCCGAAGTCCGGGTTGATGGTGGCGTTGAGGGCCAGATCGCTGGTGAGCGCCGCCTTCACGTCCAGCCCCACATCCAGCGTCGGATCCAGCAGCCGCGGGTGGGGCAAGGCCGCATCCGAGAACTGCGGCCGGAGGACGCCGCGCGTGGCCAGGTAGGGCACCAGCTCCACCGCGCGCCGGGGCTTGAGCCCCTCCATCCCCGTCAGGTGCCCCAGCCGCGAGACGGTCGCGTTGCTGGTGCGCGGGTTGTCTACGGACTCGATCTCCTCGTTGAGGCGGGCGATCTGCCGGCGGACGGAGAAGCCCCACGTCTGCACCGCCACCTCGGGGAAGCGCAGCACGGACAAGGGGATGGAGAACTCGGCCACCCAGCCGTCCGCCACGCTATGGGTGGCTCCGTCCCACACCCCATCCCAGTCGGTGGTGAAGTTGCGATCGTCGAAGAAGAGCCCGTCCCCGTGGACACCGCCCGCGCTCAGGGTGAACGCGTACGCGGTGCGGTGGTCATGGGTGGAGTCGATGATGAGCTGGACCGAGTCCGTGGTGAGGGAGCTGTCGCGGCGGCCCAGGCGCCGGTCGATGAGCTCCGGCTTCGAGTCATGGGCGGTGACGCCAAAGTAGACCCGGTCCGAGTCGAAGAGGATGCGCACCTCGGTGCGCTCGCTGGGAGCCGCACCGGCGGTGGGGAAGCGCTGCACGAAGGCATCGAAGGAGGGAGCCTCGGCCCAGGAGGGCTCGTCCAGCTTCCCGTCCACATGGATGTCACCGCGCGCGGGAGCCGCCTGGATGAACTGGTCCCGGCCCGGCCCCTCCACGGCTGCGTCGGCGGCCATGGCGCACAGCAGCATCGCGAGCCCCAGTCCTTGACGCAGCATTCCAGACTCCCCGTTCCTCAAGTCATTCCCCCCCTGACGGTGTGGGCCCACCGGGTGCGGCCCGCAGAACGCACGAGAGCGCCATCCATTTCAAGGTTTCTTGCGCGCGTCACCCAGCAGTGGGTCCAGATCCAGGCTCTTGTAGCCCTTGGAGGCCAGCGCGCGGATGCGCTCGGGCGTCACCTCGAAGATGCTCACCCACCGCGCGCGCGAAGGTCACATCGTCCGGGCTCAGCTTCGTGAAGCCCTGGGCCTTCATCGCCTCCAGCCAGGCAGGGGTGACGCCCAGGTGCTTCATCTTCGGGTTCGGGCGCGCGGCCACCCGAGGCCCAGGAACCGGAGCAGGCGCAGCAACTGGGGCAGGGGCGGACATGGCGTGAGGCCGTGCGCCTGGCTGTCCAGCAGGCACAGGACACCCGCGCCTGGAGGTGGGGGTTCCGGGCGGGGGAGGGGTGATCCACCTTCCGGAGAGCATTGGACTGGAGGCGTCGATGGCGGAGACCCAGAAGACAGGGAAGCGGCAGGCGGCGGGGAAGCGCAAGGCGGGAGCGGCGGCGAAGCGGAGCACGGGACGCATCCAGGTGCGCCGGGACACCGCGGCGTACCGGGCCGCCGCTCAGGAGCAGGCCGCGCGGGTCCGAGAGGAGATCGACACCGCCCTGGCGGATGCTCGGAAGGTGCGCGAGGAGATCGAGGCGCGCATCGAGACCCAGTGGCACAACCGGCCCGCGGCCAAGCCGGCGGGAGCGAAGGGCACCGGGCGCCGCCGCCGCGCGAAGGCCTGAGTTGCTGAGTGAGACACCCACTCCGTGCCGGTGGGTGTCGCGCCGCCAGGCATGGACAGCATCAGCGGTCGCGGGGGCACGCTCAGGGCTGCTCCGAGGTGGGCTGGCGCATGATCAGGGGTGCTCCGAAGTGGGCGGACGCGGACTCTCGCCAGTGGCGGCGTAGCACTCTCCCTGGTAGTCAAACAGCGTATTGCCGCACGGAGGTAGCTCATCTTTGAGCGGCCCCAGCCAGCACCCGCCGTTGATCTCTTTCTCGCCGCGTCTGCAGGGGGGCTTCCGCTGTCCGGGAAGCGGGGTCGTCGGCATCGGCCGGCCGAAGGTGAGGATCGCGGGGAGCATGGCCTTCGGCACGTCCTGCACGTTCTGGAGTGCCTCATCCCCCACTCCAGCGTCCGGGGCGAACTGGGCCACTTCCTCGGGCGTGGCGAGCCACGGCGTCGGGTTGGGAGCGGGCTCTGGCGGAGGAGCGGGCCGCACCAGCAGGAGTACGAGGAAGGACGCCACCACAGTTCCCAGAGCCGAGGAGGCGGCCCAGGAGAGCCAGGCGGGAACGGCCTCGGGGCGCTCCTCCCGCGAGGAGCTTGAGGAAGAGGGGCGAGCGCGGCGTGCAGGATCCGTGTCAGAGATGACATCCTCATCGTCCTGGCCGTCCGAGCAAGGGCCCTGGCCACTCTCGGTGGGAAGCGCGCTGGGCGTGGGGACGATCCGCTGCTCCACGGCAGGCCCGCCTGCCTGTACCAGCGCCAGGACCTCGCGCACGAGTTGCTCCGCCGTACCCCGAGCCGAGCGATCATCAGAGGTCAGCCGCAGGATGAGAGCCTCGAGCGCTGGGCTCACGGTGGCCTTGTCCGAGGGCCTGGGCACCTTGCGTTCCACGAGGCCATCGCCGTCGGTGCAGGGAGGCAAGTAGGTGCCGGTGACAAGCCGGTAGAGGGTGACGCCGAGGGCATACAGGTCGTCCGAAGGACGGGCCTCCCACCGCGCCTCATCGTCCTTGCGGAAGGTGTGCATGAAGCCGCGCTGCTCGGGCGGGCGGTAGGCGCTGGTGCCTGGAGGAGCGGGGCTGTCCGTGAGTTGGCGGCCATCTGGCAGCCAGCAACTCCCCCAGTCCAGGAGTACCGCGCGGCCTTCGGGGGTGACGCGGAGGTTGTCGCCCTTGACGTCGCGGTGGACGATGCTGCGGGCGTGCGCGGAAGCCAGGGCCCCGGCGACCTGCACCACCACCTGCAACACCTCCAGGTTGGAGCGCGGCGCGGCCTGGAACCAGTCGTAGAGGCGGTAGCCCTGCACCAACTCCATCACGAGGTAGGGGTAGCGCCCGCGGTGCGGCCCTGTCCACAGGCCCCGGTCCTCGTAGAGCGGAATGGAGGGGTGGTGGCTGCCCTGGAGCACCTCGGTCTCCCGGTCGAAGCGAGGGTCTCCGGGCTGCTTGGCCATCTTCAGCGCCACGGGCGGTGAGTCAGGGTGGCCCGCGCGGCGGGCCCGGTACACCACCCCGAAGGTGCCAGAGTCGAGGCGCCCAAGGATGAGCCAAGGGCCGACTGTCGCGCCGAGGAGGGCCGCTTGAGGGTTGGCCGTCGGGAGCTCCGAGTCAGTCGTGGGCTGCTCGGTGGCGGGCGCTTCCAGCAGAGCGCCCTGTTGAGGGGACTTCGTCGTCGGGCCTTGGCTCATGCCCTCTTTCAACCACACTGCGTCCTATGGGGGAAGCCCTACCCGTTGGGTTCTCCGTCTCGCCGGTGGGAGGGTGGAGCTCTGGCCCTCAGTGATTTCGGTTGAAGTCACCCTGCCGGCCAGGGCTGCAACGGCCGCAGCAGCCCGGCCCGCTCCAGCAACTCGTGGACGCGAGCGGCCAGCGCGACGTGCTCCGGGTTGGAAGCGGTGAACCGCTCGGGGGTGAGGGTGACGAGGGTGCCCTTGTCCTCCACCGGCTCGATGCGCACAGGGGCAGGCAGTGGGGGCACCTTGCCTCGCAGCCGCGAGAAGTACATCACCCAGCCCACCGAGGTGCCTGCGGGCATGACCTTCTCTGAAATGAGGTCATCGTATTGGTGCGAAGTGACCACTCCCCACTCCGGGTCCCAAGCCAGGGCCATGGCGCGCAACACCTCGGTCAGGACGGAAGCGGTCAGCACTCGCTCCGCGATGGGACCTCGCTTGTAGGGCCTGAGCACGCAGTTCGATGGGAGCAAGGCGTCAGCTGAACCACACGCCCCGTCAGCGCCGGACGTTTCTTCCTGGCTGTCACCTGTCCATAAGTGGAACGAGAATTCATCATCGCCCCGCTTCTCCTGATTTCCGAAGCGCTTCTGGAAGCTCTCAACGTTTAGAGCGAACTGGCGCTTGCTCGCTTCCTCAAAGGAACCTGCTGTCTCACACCAGCGGGTCCACGCCGGGTCGCAGCGCCCCAGGAGGTGGAAGAAACGCGCCGCGCGCCGCGCGCAAGCCTCAGCGGATTCGGATCGGGCAAGCCAATAGGAGCCAGCGTAATAGGTTTCGATCATCGGACGGCCACTCTTCACGGAGCCGGGGGCTCATGGATGACCTCTATAGGGAGCTTGGCTCCCTTGAACAGCTTCCTGAGTGCACCCGCGAGTTTCTCCTCAGCCACGATCCACCGAATGGGCGTTCCGTTGGCGGCTTTGAACTGGCGCCTCGCCTGCTGAAGCATTTGGTTGCGCCCCTCAAAGAACTCGACAAAGTTCAGCTCCTTATCGACCCATTTCGCGTAGCCGGTGCCCTTGGCCTCGAGCAGCACCCCCTGGTCGAAACCGTCGAAGTCCACCTCCTTGCCACCCGACTTGACGCGGTAGGCAGTGCCTTCGGGTGCACCCGTCACCTGCGCCTGATAGCGGCGTGCCTGCTCGGGCATGTACTCATCCGTCTGAACCCATTTCCCTGGGCCACCGGTGCTGGGCGGCGGAGTCTTCGCGCCAGCCTTGCCGCCTGAGACATCACGCGCCGCCATGGCGGCTGCGTTGGGGGCCAGCGCGATGGTGACGCCCTCGGCGCTGATGGCGACGGACTCCACCTGAGCCAGAGCCGGGGCTGTGAAGCGGATGCCCAACTGCGTCTCGGCCACCACCGCCGCCTGCCCGGCTCCCGGCAACTTGGGCAGCGCCGTCGCCATCCCCGAAGCCGTGTTCCCCAACGCCACCGTGCCCAGCATCACGAAGGCTCTCATCGCCTTCTCGCCCATCGTCTCCCCGAACTTCTCTCCGGAGGCGTAGATGCCGTCGAAGGTGGTGGCCTTATCCACTTCCTTCATCAGCACCAGCCACCCGTCAATGAGCCGCCACACCGTGTCCCAGCCCAGGTAGGCCATGGCCCCCAGCGTCATCAGCGCAGCGATGCCCTTGCTCACCGGTTCGGGCAGTGCGAGCAAGATCGCGTACAGGGTCAGGCCGCCCACCACTGTCGCCACCACCGCCTGGGGGTTCACCATCCGGGAGAGTTCCTCTCTCATGGCTCCCAGCACCTTGCTGTCAGCAATCGCCATGGCCAGCGCGTACTTGTCATCCCCATCCAGGAAGGGCTTGTCCACCAGCAGGCGCAGGCAATCTCCGCCTCCCCACTTCTCCTGGCACCACAGCAGGTAGCGGCGCTTCAGTTCCTCGTCCTCAGGCAACAGGCGCAGGTTCCTGGTACTCCCCGGCGCCGAGGCAATGAGGCGCTGGCTCCTGCCCTCGTACCGGTACCAGCCGCTTCGCTCGGGCACTCCGAATACCTGCCGGGCGTGCTCCAGGGGCCGCTCGACTGGAGGCACAGAGGCGGCATGTTGGGCGACGGCCTTCTTGAATTCTTTTTCGCTCACCGCCACCGGCTCCACGTCGCGGCGCGGAGTGTGGACGAAGGGTTTGCCCTGGCCTGTGTCCAAGCGGACAACAGCTCTCGTTGAGGCGCTGCACCCTGCGAGGAACACGCACAGCAGCAGGACCGCCGAGCGCGGCATAGGAGCCTCCTGGCCAGGGCTCCCGCGCGCCGGGAGCACAACCCGAGATTACAGGGGAGCCATGACATGCCCGTCAATCACCGGGGCTTGCGGGCACTTGGAGCGGAGGGAACGTCACCCCTTCGAGGGTCACCGTGCGCGTGCCGCCTCTCTGTCCCAGAGAAGGTGGCGCTCGTGTGGGCGGCGCCATCTGTGCAGGTGCCGACCAGCCGGAGGCTAAGCCCTGCGTAGCCCCTCATGTACCAGCAGCCAGATCAGCTTGTGCCCTGCGGCAGCGCTGCGCTGCTGTGCACCAGCGGGAGGGGCTCACTGGCCCATTCCTCTGTCGGCCCTCACTCGGCCTTCTTCGGCGCGCCCGCCGCGTCCACCACGCGGTGGATCGGATAGCTCTCCCCCACGGTGATCATGTTGTCGAGGAACTGCCACCGGCAGAACCCGTCATCGGAGTGCGGCTCGAGCAGGTACACCGCCAGCGTGCCTGCCCGCTGCGCCGTGGGGACGTACAGCGTCCCGGCGGGGAACTCGCGGGTGGAGCGCTCGGGGGCCACCGTGAGCACGGTCTCGAAGCGCACGGGCTTGGGCTTCTGGCTGAGCGGCACCTCGGCCTCGCCGGGCGGCGGCACGTTCGCGGCCACATCGGGGCTGAACGTCTCCTCGCGCCGCGCCACGCGGTAGCTGTCGACCGTGAACCGCTGCGGTGCGGAGAGGCGCTCGAAGCGGATGCCGTGCCCCTCCAGCCGTGAGGCCAGCTCCGCCGGCACCAGGTACGCCGCCGGGGTGCTCACCGCCTGCGTGGGGATGAACGTCCGGTGATGCGGCATGCGATAGCTGCGGCGGCGCTTCCCCGGGTAGCGGCGCTCGGTGATGCTCGCCTCGTCGAAGGAGAGGATGGTGGCGGTGTCGCCGGGCTTCGCATGGGCGGGGTACTCGAACACGAGCGCGCCCTTGTCATCACGCGTGGCGACACCGTAGTTGATGCCCACGAGCGCCTGCAGGTCCGGCGCCTCGCCGCGCGCGATGATTCGCTCCTCCTCGGCCTCGGTGGCGGCCCGGTAGGCCTTGGCGTTCTTGGCGGCGTCGCGGAACAGCTCGAGCAGCCACGCCCGCATCACCGCGCAGCGGCGCGGGAAGTCGATGTAGCTGTAGGTCTCGAGCAGCACGTCCATCCGGCCCAGCAGCCCGCGATAGTGGCTGCCGAAGCGCGGCAGCGCGGGGTAGGTGTGCCAGCCGGAGGACGGATCGCCCTCGGTCTTGAAGTTGCCGTACCAGAAGCTGGCGAAGCCGTGCCGCTGCTTCACCGCCTTCGCCACGCGCTCGAGCATCGTGCGGTTGAACGCGCGCAGCTCCGAGAAGAGCGGCTCGTTCGAGTGGGAGGTGTCGAAGGTGAGATCGAGCGCGTGGATGCTGCCATCCGTGGTGTGGCAGTCGATGAAGAGGTGGGGCCACCACTGCTGGTACAGGGCCGCCATCGCGCGCGTCTCCGGGGCCTCCTGCTTCATGCTGTCGCGGTTGAGGTTCCAGCCCTCTCCCGTGTAGCGCGTGCCCACGCCGCCCGGCGGGTTCACCTGGCCCTCGAGGTTCTTCAGATCGAGCTTGCGGTTGTTGGGGCTGATGCGGTCGTTGCCGTCGGGGTTGAAGTCCGGAACCAGCACGAGGCACAGCTTGTCGAGCAGCTTGCGGCCGAGCGAGGTGAGCGTCAGGTCCCGCGCGAGCGCGAGCACGGCCTCCTTGCCCTCCACCTCACCGGCGTGGATGTTGGCCTCCACCAGCACCACGGCCTTCTTCTGCTTGCGCGCGAGCTCGGGCGTGAAGCAGCCGCGATCGCTCACGACGAGCGCCACCATGGGCTGGCCCTCGCCGCTCTTTCCGAAGTCCACGCGGCGGGCGAGCCTGGTCCGGCGGCAGAGCTCGTCGACGAAGGCGAGCACGTCGGAGTGCCGGGAGGTTTCCTGGTAGTTCGACGCTTCAGCGCGAGTGAGCAGCTCGGTCATGGGCGCGCATCCGAGCGCTCCCAGCACAGGGCGTCAAGCACTTGTCACGGGGTCCTACGTGGAGGGTGGCAGCCCCATCTTCCGGAAGACCCGGGTCTGCATCTGCTCCTCGCGCTTGCGTCCCCGCTGCATGGCTTTGAGCTTCTCGGCTTCGCGCGTCCGCGGCGGTCCGCGCACCTCGAGCTGGGTAAAGAGCCGGTTGACGGTCGCGGTGATCTCGTCCACGGCGTGCTCGAAGGCCTTCCGGTTGGCGCGAGAGGGGTCCCGCAGTCCGCTCAGCTTCCGGACGTATTGCAGGGCGGAGTCGCGAATCTCCGCCTCGGTCGCGGGCGGCTCGAAGTGGTGGAGCAGCTTGATGTTCCGGCACATGCGCTGAGTATAACGCTGGAATTCAGCGGGCACCGCCAGCGCGGTCAAACGTTGATTGTACATGGGAAAGAAGGGCACGTGAGACCGCGAATACCAGCCTGGGAGCACGCCATCGCGATGGAGGAGTGGATCTCTCCGGAGGGGACGTTGGTGCTTCCGGGGGAGGACCGTGCAGAGGTGCAAGCCGTCGCCCTGCAGGTAGCGATTCCCGAGGCCGAGGTCTACACGTCCCTGCGATTGCCTGAAGGCACTGCGTCGCTGATCCGGCAAATCCTCAGGCGGATCAGGGAGGGTGGGAAGCGGTACTCCCAAGCGCTCGATGACGTGTTGGACCTCAAGGAAGCGGATGACATTGCAGGGGCACGTCGAGTGCTGGAGGATTACATCGCCAGCGAGCCGATTCCAAAGTACCGGGAGCTGGCAGCGACGGAGCTGACAGACCTGAGTGAGGAGGAACGTTGATCTTCGATGCGTTGAGTCCCATCAAGGTCCTCGTCAAGCTGCTGCAGACGGGGGTTGTCGCCTGGGATGCCTGGGAGACCGCGGGTGTTGGCGAGAAGGAAGTCACTGCGGTGCGCCTGGCGATAGATGCCGTGAATGAGCTCCGAGGCAACGGTCGCGGAGCATCCGCGAACATGGCGGCCGTGCATTGGGGCGTCATCACGCAGTGCTTCGGGCATGCGCTCGGGCGGCAGTGGGCGTTCAACAAGGCGCTGGCGCCTCGTGGGCTTCGGCTCTTCATGAGCAAGGAGCAGCGGGAGCGGGCGGACGAGATCGAGTTGCGCGTGAAGCTCGCCGTCAGCTCGCTTCCGATGCTTGGTGCCTCCCTGGCGCAGCCGGGAGACCTCCCCGCGAGTGTGCAGGAGGTGAAGCGCTCGGAGATGCTCGAGGATCCGCTGGCGACGCCCTATTACCGGGCCCTCTGGGATGCCTTCTCCAGCCCCAAGCTGGATGAGGGAGACGAGGCCCGCCCGCCGTTGCTGGACTTGGAGAAGGGCCGGCTGGAGTTCGAGCGCGGCTTCTTGCTCGCCTACCATCAGGCGCTGGCGTCGCCGGGGGGCGAGCAGCTCCAGCAGTATGTGTCTGACGTGACTGAAGGATACCGCGCGCGCACGCTGCGCGAGCTCCTCCTGCGAGACATGGCGGGATGGGGCAATCGCCACATCTTCGGCAACCTCGAGCGGCACGACAGGGCCGAGGGTGACCCCATCCCGTTCATGCCGCTCGAGAAGATGTACGTCGAACCCGAAGCCCGTCTCGTCAAGCAGGGGCAGCCGGATGAGCACGAGCCTCGGGAGCCGGTGCGCCAGCTCATCCAGCGGTGGCTCCGGGAGTCGAAGACGGGGGTGGTCGTCGTCAGGGCGGACTTCGGCATGGGGAAGTCGCTCACGGCACGGTCGTTGGCACAGCAAGTCGCGCGGCAGTTCCTGGACGAGCGCACCCCTTCTTCAGGGCTGCAGGTGCCGGTCTTCATCCAGTGCGCCAAGGACCTGACCGAGGAGGGGTTCGACCTGAATGCGTTTGCACGCAGGGCGTGGATGCGGCAGGCGGCCGATCTGGAACTAAAGCTGAACCTGAGTGACCCCGCCCTTGTCCCACCAGGCCGCACGCAGCCGGCGCTCTTTCTGCTTGATGGGTTGGACGAGGTCATTCTGGGCGAGCGGCGGCTGGAGTCCTTCTTCCAGCGCATCAAGGATGCGGCCTCGGAACACCACCGCTTTATCATCTTCTCCCGGCCTGGTGCCCTCCCCGCGGAGCAGGAGCTGGAGGGAATCCCGGTGCTCGAGATCCTGCCGTGGAACGAGCAGCAGATCTCCGGCTGGCTCGAGGCGTGGCGTGGATTGAATGCGGGAACGGCGCCTGCGCTCAAGGAACTGAGGGAGCGGAAGCTGGGCGAGCTGGCCAAGACACCCATCCTCCTCTTCATGATCGCGCAGACCTGGAAGGAACAATCCCGAGAAGCGAGCGCGAGCCAGGCGGCGCTGTACGAGGAATTCTTCTGGCGGATCGCCCGTGGAAAGCACGAGGCGGACCGCACGCGGCACAAGAACATCTTCGATGCCTCTTCCGCACTTCATCGGCAGTTGGTGGGTAAGAAGCTGGTGGCGCCCGAGGCGGAGCCGTCGGAGGCCATGCTCTGGCTCATGGGACGTGTGGCATGGGAGGCCACGAAGCTTGATCAGCAACAGATGATCGAACCGCTGCGCAGAGCGGAAGTGCTCACGAAGCATGGCATCACGAATCTGCTCGTCCAGGAACTGAAGTTGGAGGGCAGTGCGTCGGATACGATTGAAGCGATTCAGGTGGGGCTGCTGCTCTCTCTCCAGGCGCACCTGCGCTCCGGAGCCGCGAGCCAGCTCCTCTTCGGTCACAAGTCCTTCCGGGAATTCCTGGTGGCTCGCTACTGGGCGGACCGGCTGAGGATGATTGCCCGCGCGCCTTCGACAAGGGTCTGGGAGAGTCTTGAGGACCCATTGCTGGGAGCACGACTGCTCAGCCGGGAGGATCGGACGTTCGAGTTCCTGATGGAGATGTTGGACGGGGAGCCACATCCCCAGCGCCCGGCGGCGCCCTTTGGCCTGACGGAGCCCGAGCGCCAGTCGCTGCTGGCGTGGGCACAGGCCCGCTTCGAGTCGGAAGAGCCCGAGGTGCCAGCCAGCTCCTCCCGTGAGGATCGCGGCCGTCAGCCGTCGCTACGGGATGACAGGCGGCCCTGGCTGCGCGAAGCGGCACTTGCCATCGGGAGCAGTCTCCGGGGCAGTTCCGGAATGAGACTGCGTGACAAGCTCACCATAAGATCGATGCTCGCATGGTTCTGGCTGATGCGAATCGGGCCCATCCTCGTGGCGCGCAAGGCCCATTTCGAGGGCGCCGTGCTGTCCGAGCTCAATCTGCGAGGCGCTGACTTCCGCGAAGCGGACCTGCGAGGTGCCATCCTCACGCGCTCTTCATTCTTGCGAACCCAGAGCGGTGTGCAGGCGGACTTCACAAAAGCCAATCTGGAGGGTGCGAATCTGCTGGGCGCCGTTCTCGAGGACGTGGATTTCCGGCAGGCGTCTCTCCGAGGCGCCGATCTGACCGTGGCGAATCTGATGGGCGCTGACCTCTCTGGAGCGGATCTGACGGGGGCTGTGTTGGAGGGGACCAACCTGAACGATGCGACTTACGACAAGCTGACGCGCTGGCCCGAAGGCTTCGATCCGGGCGCAGGTGCCTTGCGGTGGCCCACCTGAGGTAGAGGCGCCTACGTCTTCGGCAGGTGGTAGCAGTGTCTCGACGCAGTGAGGAACGGACAGCGTCAGTTCAACAGCTTCGGTGGGAAGCCGAGCAGCGCTCGCACCTGGTCCGGGGTCAACGTCTCCGCGCGCGGATCCCGCTCCTGCCGGAGCTCCCACAGGCAGTGCGCCACGTACGCATCCTCGGGTGTTCCCTCCGGAAGAGGCTTCGTGTCGCCGGTGAGGCTGAAAGTGACAGAGCCCACGAGCCCGACTCCCTCCTCCAGCTCCTCCTCCTGTCCATAGACATAGGAGGGGTAGCCGTAGCGGAACAGGAAGAGCTCGCGGCGGTCTCCGGTGGGAGGCCAGTCGAGCACACGGCGATCCCACAGCTCGATGGACGCGGGCTCCTCGCCGAACTCGTTGGGGTGGCGGAGCCACGAGATGAGCTCCGCCTTCGCCAGCAGGACCGGATCATCCGACTCCTTCGGACGGAGGTGCGCCTTGCCGAGCTCCTGGAGATACTCACGCGCTCGCAAGGCCATCACCGGATCCAGCGTGGCTCGGGCCAGCGCCTCCACCGCGCCGGGGACGCCCTGCCGGCTCCTGGCATACAGCGACTCCAGCCGCACCTCCGGATCCGGGTGCTGGGTGGCGAGCTCCAACAGCTCCAGCGCCTCGGCGCCGGGAATCAACGCGAGCGCATAGCAGGCGGCGAGGGCCGGGCCGTAGTCGTTCTCGCTCTCGCTCTCGATCCAGCGACGCAGCCGCGGCAGCCGGGTGGCCACGGGGTGGGGCCAGAGCCGGCGGGCCGCGACCAGCCGATTGGCCAGGTTCAGCACCTCGAGCGCTCGGGAGTCCTCGACGTCCAGCAGCGGCGCCAACGTGGGGAACAGCACGTCCACGTCCTCGGTCTGCACAGGGACATTCTCCAGGATGACCGCGACGCTCAAGCCCTGGGGGCCATCAGGCGCGGCCACCGTCCGGGCGACGAACTCCAGCCCCTCCCGAGCGCCGATGCGCGCCAGCACCATGAGCGCCAGCGTCCGATCCCGCTCGGGCAGCTTCGGCCACGCGGCGAGAATGACGGGCGACGCCCGGGGTCGAAAGTACTCTATGGCCTCCTGGGTGGCGGGCATCTGGATGAGCCGCAGGAGGGTGCCTTGAGGCGTATCGCCCCCAGTCTGAGAGCTGGGCACTTCTCGCGAGAGGGCCTCGAGCACGGCCTGGGCCTGTTCCGCGGTGGTGACGCGGTTCCGCTGGAGCCGCTCGCGCGCGGAGCGGGAGACTTCCGGGTCAGGGCTGTGGAGCTGTTCAAGGAGCTGGCGCATCGGGGCGACCTTGCCACATCAGGCCACGCAAGAGCGCGCTCGCTGCAAGCCCCTGGAGGTGGCTCATGAGAATCTTCAAGACGGCACCTGTGGCGCGGTCTACCATCCGCGCGATGACGACCGACCCGCGCTTCCTGATCTATCGCCAAGGTAAACTCGAGGAGGTGTTCTCGGAGCACCTTCTGCGCCACGGCGAGCTCGTGGACCACGATGGATCGCAGAAACCCCAGGACTTCGAGCTCCTCGTCCTGGATGGCAATACCCTGACGCCGGACGAGCTCGCGCGTCACACGGCGGATATCCGAGCCGCGCTGGAGGGCAACCGTCCGGTGCTCGTACTCAAGCCGACGCTCGCCCACAAGCTGGTGCTCGCGAAGGCCAAGATCCTCCGTCACTACATGCAGGATGGGAGCCTGGCGCTCCTCATCGAGCCGCGGAGGGACAAAGCGAACAAGCTTCGGGTGGGGCTCGCCGAGCAGCTCCCGAACGCCACGGGCCGGCTCACCCGTGCCACTGCCCATCAGCGCCGTGACGGGACTGTCCGGGAAGGTCCGGTTGACGAATTCTTGATCGGTGAATCCCCCATCACCGAGGCCGGCCTCAGCCGCTTCATTCAGCGGGTCAAGAAGGTCGTCGCCGCGGGCGCCTCGGGGCAGGTGCTGGCGCTCGGCGACAGTGACTCCTCCCCCAGCTCTCCGCCCAGCAACATCCCGGCCGGCCTCTACGACGTCACGCCGATCACCCTCTACCAGCTGTACTCCCCCACGGGAGGCACCTTCAGCGGGTATACGACACCCCAGGGCTCCATCACCCTGGAGGGGCTCGTCACCATTGGCGTGTATTACGACAACACGAGCTACAACACCGCGGTCCAGTGGCTGATCATCGAGCACTCCGGCCTGTACTATACCTCCGGCCTCCAGGCGAACGACACGCAGCACATCGGCTGGTCCATTGGAGCGCTGCAGATCGCTGGGCAGAGCATCAGCAGCTCGACCTTGGTCACCCGGCAATCCTCGCCGAACAACGTGGTCAATCAGACCAGCTACACCTCGAGCACGCAGTTCACTGTCGGGGTGTCGGCAGGGACGGATGGCCTCTCGGCCAACGCCAGCTACAGCATCGGCTCGTCCCAGACGAGCACCGTCGCGGACTGGTCCATCGTCCAGAACGCCCCCAACAACTGGACCTTCGCCCAGGCCTCGCCGTACAACGGGCTGTCGAGCGGTTTTCCCAGCGGGGCCGCGGGCAGCAGCGGGGTTGTCGGCCTTCCTGCGATCTCCTCCGGCTCGTTGGCCTACTGCACCCAGACGGTGTGGGTCCAGAATCCGGCCTCCCAGCAGAACATCAACGTCTCGTACACGTACACCCTGGGCACCTGGTTCATCTACGAGTACGAAACCGGGAAGGGCTGGCATGCCCATTCCTGGCATGGCTACCCCTCGTACAACCCGACCTACACGATCGACTTCAGCGCGGCGTGGCCCTCCTAGCCAGGGAGCACGGATGGACACTCTCACCCACAGCCCGGTCCCCCGGGTGAGGGACCTCGAGCCTGTCCTGGAGGCGCATCGCCAGTGGGTCGCGCGTGAGCCGGGAGGGGTACAGGCGGATCTGCGTCAGCACGTCTTGCACGGCGCGGATCTGTCGGGCCGGATGCTCGCGGAGGCGATCCTCCGCGACGTGGACCTGACCCAGGCCAACCTGGCGGGGACGTGTCTGGAGCGCGCCGATCTGCGCTTCGCCTCGCTCCGAGGCGCGGATCTGCGCGGCGCGGATCTGCGCGGCGCCTGCCTTGACTGCACCGCGCTGGACGGCGCGAACCTCGGGGGCGCGGACTTCGAGGGCGCCTCGCTGAAAGCGGCGAGCCTGGAGGACGTGCTCATGTCCTGGTTCGATCACACGCTGCTCTCCGAGCGGCTGTGGCGGGCCGCGGGCGATCAGGTGGAGCTGCAGATGGTCGCCGCCTTCATCGGACGCACGAAGAGCCGCTGCTGGGACGACTACCGCAACCTCACGCCGCGGCACCGCAACTGGGTGCTGAGCGAGTTTGCACGCTGGCGCCGCCCGGGAGATGAGGCGCCAGAGCTGCTCGAGGTGTGGGGCCGGCGCGCAGCCAGGACGGCACGGAGGCAGGGATGAAGACGGTGACAGACGTGGCTCAGCGCTCCTCGGAGATATGGGAGCGGCTGCTCGAGGCGATCCGCTCCGTCAAGAGCCTCCCCGAGGAGCAGGTGCTCGAGCGCGGCACGCGGATCCGGGACGAGCTCGGAATCCGCTCGATCGAGCTGATGACCATCATCTTCGAGCTGGAAGAGCACTACGACATCAACATCCTCCAGGAGGCCCCCGAGCAGCTGCAGACGCTCGGCGAGGCCCATGAGCTCATCGCCGGGCTGGTGACCCGGCGGGAGGGTGCGTCCACGTGACCCACGGCGGGGCCGCGCGTGTCGTCGTCACAGGGCTCGGGTGCGTGTCGGCATGTGGGCTCGGCTACGAGGCGCTGTGGTCGTCCCTGCGTGCAGGCCGGCCGGCCATTCAGCTCGGACACCGCGCCTTCCAGAAGCTGGAGATCGCCTTCCCGGTGGCGACCGTGCCCGAGTACGACCCGGCGAGCCACTTCGACAAGGAGACGCTCCTGCTCGCCGATCCTTTCTCACAGTACGCGCTGCTCGCTGCGCGTGAGGCCGTCGCTGATGCGGGGCTCTCCAGCCCGCTCGCCTCTCCCGAGCGCACGGCGGTGATGCTCGGCGTTGGCGCGGGAGGAGAGCAGACCCGCGAGCAGGCCTCGATCCGCATGTTCCACGAGCAGCGGCAGCGGGTGTTGCCGGTGCTCGTGCCAAGGCTCAACCACCAGGCGGCTGTCGGGCTGGTGAGCGCCGACCTCGGTGTCACCGGGCCCTGCATGGCCGTGGCTACCGGCTGCGCCTCCTCCACCCATGCCGTGGCCCAGGCCTACTTCATGATCCGCCATGGGCTCGTCGACAGGGCCGTGGCCGGGGGCAGCGAGGCCAGCATCCTCTTCAGCACGCTGAGAGCGTTTGACGCGCTGGGTGTCCTCTCGCGAGACACCTGCAGGCCGTTCTCGCGTGGCCGCAGTGGCATGGCGCTGGGAGAGGGCGCCGGCGTCGTCATCCTGGAGAGCCTCGAGAGCGCCTCCAGGCGAGGCGCGCGCATCCACGCGGAGCTGGCCGGTGCCGGGATGAGCGCGGACGCCCGGCACATGGTCCACCCCTCCGTGGAGGGACCCCTGCAGGCCATGCGGTCCGCTCTCGCCAGCGCGGGGCTGGAGCCGGCTGACATCGGGTACATCAACGCGCACGGCACCGGTACTGTCGCCAACGATCGGACGGAGAGCGTGGCCATCCAGCAGCTCTTCCAGGGGGCACCCCGGCAGCCTCCTGTCTCGTCGACCAAGTCCATCCATGGGCATGCCCTCGGAGCCGCCGGAGGGATTGAGCTGGTGGCGACGATCCTCGCGCTCCACCATCAGCTGCTTCCTCCGACCGCCAACCACCTGGGCGCGGACCCCGAGTGCGAGCTCGACTGCGTGCCCAACGAAGCGAGGGCGCATGCGTTCGACGCGGCCCTCACCAACTCGTTCGCCTTTGGCGGGCTGAATGCAGTCCTGGCGATCAGACGGTTCGTGGAGGAGAGGGCTTCATGATGCGCCTCTACGGCGTGGGCCTGTTTCGCACGGGCACGACCAGCCTCTGGGAGATGTTCCGCCACGCCTACGAGGCGGATCACGAGTTCATGCCGGCCACCACGGCGCGCATGATCCTGTCGCAGGTGCGCGGCGAGCTCTCACGGGAAGAGCTGGTGAAGTTCCTCCGCGAGCGAGATCGCATAGGAGGCCTCCAGGTCGAGGTCTCTGGCTACCTCTACCCCATCGTGGACCTCCTCGCGCAGGAGTTCACGGACGCCAGGTTCATCGTCACGATCCGGGACTGCTACTCGTGGGTGAACTCCTGCATGCACAAGCTCTACCGGTGCCACCTCGAGGGTGAGAGCACGCCTGCGATGCTTGTCTTGAACGGGCTCGATCACCCCCTGGGGGAGCGCCTCCGGTGGACCGACCGCCCCGGGTTCCCGTTTGACGTCGCGCAGTTGATTCGCGTGTGGGCCTGGGCGAACACCCACCTGCTCGACACCCTGCCGCGCGGTCGAACGATGATGGTGCGGACGGATGAGCTCCTCGAGCGCACGGGGGAGATTGCGAGCTTCCTGGGCGTGCCGGGCTCTACGCTGACTCCCACGCACGCGAACGCAGGTCCTGCTTCGAGCTTGCTTCATGCGTTCGCGGGGCCCGAGCTGGAGCGCCACTTCGAGCACCACTGCGGCCCGTTGATGGAGCGGTACTTCCCCCAGGTGACGTTCGCTGACTTCCAGCGGCGGCATGAGGCGGATCGAAGGTTTGAGCCCGAGCAGGTGCGCGCGGCCTTCAGCCTTGCAGGGGCGTAGCGCGGCCGACAGCGCGTGTGGGGCTTCAGCTGGAGATGCGCGTGGGGGCAGGCTGGGAGGCCTGCTCTGCCTCGGGCGCGGGAGGTGTCTCCTCGCCCATGGACGCGAGCCGCTTGGCCAGCTGCGCCGCCTGAGCACCCTTGGCGCTGGCCTCGGAGCCCGCCGCGCCCACCAGGGACACGCGCGCGCGCTCCAGGAGCGCCACCTGGGCATGGAGCTGGGCCAGCAGCCGCTCCCGCTTGCGCGACAGCGTGTCCAGCCGGTTGAGCTCCTCACCCAGCGAGGAGGCGGCCAGCTCGAGCTGCCTCCGTGCCACCGCGTCCTCGGTGGCCGCCGCACGGGCGCGCAGATCCTTCACCTGTGCGTCCACGTCTCCCTGCGCCACGGACTGCAGCTGCGCCTCGAGGCCCGCGTGGGACTCGGCGAGGTTGAAGGCCTCGCGCGCCAGCTTGCGCAGCACCTCCACCAGCTCATTGCGTCCGGCGCCCGCCGCCATCTTCATCGCCACCCCGAGGCACTGGCGGTAGAGGGTGAGCGTGCGCCCCACCAGATCCTTGGCCTCGCCGGTCAGGGTGTTCTCCAGCGTGCCGCCGCGGGACTCCACCGCATCCACGTGCACCGTCAGGTGCGAGGCCAGCGTGCCCACGCTCCAGAAGAGGGCCACGGCGGTGAAGCCCACCAGCGTGCCCAGCAGCCCGCCGTGAGGGAAGAAGCGCGCGTCCAGCACCTGCTGCACGTACATGCCCACCGGCACCAGGGCGCCCGCGGCCACCGCGCCCGCGGCCACCTCGGGGCCCTTGCCAATCCGCTCGCCATCCTGTCCCGCCAGGCTCACCAAGGCCGCGGCGATGGCGCCCGAGAAGGCCTGGGGCACCGGGTTCACCGCGTCGAAGAAGTAGGGGAGCGCCGGAAGAACGGCCAGCGCCAGCCGCAATGCCGCGCTGTAGCCCAGCACCGGCCGCGCCCCGGCCAGCGCCGCCGCCACCACCGCGAAGCCGGGATCCACGGTGACGCCGAAGCGCTGGGCCAGGGCGGCCAGCACGCCCATGGCCCCTCCTCCTGCCAGCGCACGCAGCGTGCGCCCCTCGAAGTCCTCGCGGTGGAGCAGTTGCAGGGAGAAGGCCATGGCGTTCGCTTCCTACGTCAGTACGAGTTGTTGAGCCCGAAGCTCTTCATCGTCTTCTTCTGGAGGTTCCGCGCCTCGTTGCGCTGCGCGGCCTCATCCTGGGCGTTCTCATAGGCTGCCTGGGTCCGGTCCACGTCCGCAAGCTCCCCCGACAGCGCCTGGGCCGAAGTGCCAAACAGCTTGCGCGCATTGCCCAGGAAGCCGAGCGCCGCCGTGCGGTTGCCCTTCTTCATCTCCTCGGCGGCCGCGCGCAGCTGCTGCGACCCCAGCGCCCGCACCGCGTGGACGCGCACGTCCTTGTCCAGGTTGGCGCGCACCACTGTGGAGTCCTCAGTAGCCCGGGCGCTCAGCGCCACGCGGGCCTCGGCCGGCCGGTCCTTCTCCACATCCATATAGGAGACCCTGGCGTCCAGCAGCTCCAGCGGCTGCTCGGATGGCTGCAGCTCGAGCGTCAGCTTGACCACCAGCCGCGCCGACTGGCCGCCCGCCATGTCGTACAGCGGCACGCGCACAGTGCGGCCCTCGCGGAAGGCGTTGGTGCCCATGACCTCCGCGTTCGAGACCTGCGGCGGGAGCGTCAGCCGCAGCTCCACCGCGCGCGCCACGGTGCTGGTGGCCTGCTCCAGCTCGCGGGTGAAGACCTCGGCGAGCTGGTTGGAGTTGAGGAAGCCGGAGAAGCCACCACCCTGATCCGCGACGCCCTGCATCAGGTTCTCGTTGAAGTCCTCGCCCACGCCCAGGGCGCTCACGGCGAGGCCCTCGGCGCGCAGCTGGCGGGCCAGCGCCGTCAGCTCCTCCTCGCGCACCAGGCCCGCGGTGGGCTGTCCGTCGCTCAGGAGGATGGCGCGGCTCACGCGGAACTGGCTCACGTACGGGCGCAGCTCCTGGGCCGCCGCCTCCAGGCCGCCGCTGATGTTGGTGGAGCCGTCATCCTGGATGCTGTCCACGAAGGACAACATCTGCGCCCGGGCCTCCTCCGTCGCCAGCGTGCTGGGGAAGGTGGTGACGCTCGTGCCGTAGTGCACCAGCGCCAGCCGATCCACCTCCGTCATCCGCTGGACGAACTCGCGCGCGGCGCGCTTCGCATCATCCAGCTTCTGCCCGCGCATGGAGCCGGAGCGATCGATGACGAGCGCCACGTTCACCGGCACCCGGTGGTTCTCCTTGGGCTGCTGGGCCTTCACCTCGAGGACGGCGTAGGCCTCGCTGGGCCCGGCCTGCAGGTAGGCTCCGGACAGCTTGCCCTCCAGCGTCAGCGCGCCAGCTCCCGAGGTGACCAGGGGCAGCGTCAGCGTGGGCTCCTGCTCGCCCGGCTGCGCCACCGTGTGGGTGGTATCGGTGACAGGAGGAGGCTTGGGCAGCCCCAGCGCCAGGGCGACGAGCGCGAGCAGTCCGGCGGTGGACAGCAGCAGGGTGGTGCGGTTCATGGGGGCACACCTCGAAGGCGGAGAGTGGGGCAGGTATAGGAGCTTTCCCGGCCCACCGCATCGGACAGCGGGAGGAGGGTCCCGGTTCCACCCCCCTCTCCGTATCGGTCATCGGGAGGAGGGACTCCCCCCTTGCGCTCCGCCCTTCCTACCGCGTGGAGGAGGGCCCGCGGCTCACCAGCTCCTGGACGATCTGCCGCAGCGCCGGCTCGTTGAAGGGCTTCTCCAGCTTCGGGTTGGGGATGGTCTCGAGGAACTCGCGCGCGTTGGCGGTGAAGGCGCCGCCGGACACGAAGATGAAGCGCCGCTCCAGCCCGGAGTGCGTGCGGCGCACCGCCTCGTAGAGATCCTTGCCCCCGAGGTCCGGCATCATCACGTCGCACAGCACCGCGTCGAAGCTGTCCGGCTCCTGCTGCAGCCGCTCGAGCGCCTGGCGTCCGCCGGCGGCCACCTCCACCTCGTGCTCCTTGAGGATGCGCCGCAGCACCTTGCCCACGCCGGGCTCGTCGTCCACCACCAGCACGCGCCCGCGCCGGTGGGTGAGCTGCACCTGCGCCGGCTGGCCCGTGGGCCGCAGCCGCGTGCGCGGCTCCAGGGAAGGCAGCACCACCCGGAAGGTGGTGCCCTTGCCGAGATCGCTCTCGACGGAGATCTCCCCGCCCATGCTGGTGATGGTGCTGTGGCAGATGGACAGGCCCAGCCCCGTGCCCACGTTCACCGGCTTGGTGGTGAAGAACGGATCGAAGATGCGGCTCAGGTGCTCCGGCGCGATGCCCTTGCCCGTGTCCTGCACCTCGATGAGCACGCGCCCCGGATCCAGCCGCCGGGTGATGAGCCGGATGGCGTTCTGGTGCGCCTGGCCCTCGGGGATGGCGTGCGCGGCATTCACCACGAGGTGGAGGAAGACCTGGGACAGCCGGCCCTCGTTGGCCATCACCGAGGGCACCGGGCCAAAGTCCTTGTGCAGCTGGGCGCGGTGGCGGATCTCGTTGGTCGCCATCATCACCACCGACTCCAGCACCTGGTGCACGTCCACCGGCGACAGGCGCTCCTCGTCCGGCCGGGAGAACGTCTTGAGCTGGCGGACAATCTGCCGCACGCGCTCGGCGCCCTCGTAGGCCTCGCTGAGCACCTCCTGCCACTCCACCAGATCCAACCCCCCGCCGCCGCGCATCCGCGCCACCCCCGGCGAGTGCACGCCGCCCGCGCCGCTGGTCTCCAGCGCCAGCTGGCTGCGCCGCATCTCCTCGGACAGGAAGCTGAGGTTGGAGATGACGAAGGCCAGCGGGTTGTTGATCTCGTGGGCGATGCCCGCCGCCAGCGTGCCCACCGAGGCCAGCCGGTCCGCCAGCGTCAGCCGGGCCTGGAACTGGCGCTGATCCGTCACGTCCCGCGCGATGGACACCACCGCGGGCGCTCCGTCGAAGAGCAGCGGCAGGGAGACGAGCTCCGCCACGCGTGTCTTGCCGTCCCGCCGCACCAGCCGCCGCTCGCCGGTGATCATCCCCTTGATGCCGCTGGGATCTGGAGGCGGGCCCGGCACCTCCTCCATGTCGTCCTCGATGAACTGCGCCATCGCGCGCCCGACGAGCTGCTCCGACCGGTCGAACCCCAGCGCGGATACCAGCGCCATGTTCGCGTAGACGATGCGCCCGTCCCGCTGGATGGCCGCCGCGTCCGGCACGCCCTCCAGGAGGATGCGGAAGCTGGCCTCGGACAGCTTGAGCTGCTCTTCCACCTCGCGCCGCTCGGTGATGTCGCGGGCGATGCCCTCCACCACCACGGGACGCCCGGTGGTGTCCAGCACGGGGGCCACCGTGTGCTCCAGCCACCGCGTCCGCCCGTTCCGGGCGGTGAAGCGCAGCACCACCGGCTTGGGGCCCAGCTGGTGCGGCGTCTCCAGCAGCTGGGTGAGCATCGGCAGGTCGCCCGGGTGCACCAGCTGCCGCCACAGCTCGGGGTTGGCGTAGTGCTCCTCCGGGGTGTAGCCCAGCCGGTCGCCCACCACGCGGCTCACATAGAGGAAGGCGCGCGGGGGCTCCAGCTTGTAGCGGTACTGCACGTCCGAGGCGTTCTCGGCCAGCTGCCGGTAGCGCGTCTCCCGCTCGCGCAGGGCGCTCTCCGACTGCCGGTGCTCCAGCTCCAGCGAGAGGGCGCCGGCCGCCGCCGACAGCAGATCCACCTCCAGCCGGTCCCACTCCTGCTCCACCACGCAGTTGTCGAAGCCGATGAAGCCCACCCACGTCTGGTTGATGCGCAGCGGCAGCACCAGCATGGACAGGATGCCCTGCGGCTCGAGGATGGCCCGCTCGCTCGGAGGGAAGTCCCTCACCCGCCCGGACACCACGTCCCCACGCGACAGCAGCTCGCCCCAGCGCTTGAAGTCCTTCTCCACCGGCACGGGCTGGTTCCGCGGGTTGCCGGAGACGGGCTTCACCCCAGGAGCGCACCACTCGGCGCGCTGGCTCATGAGCTGCTGCCCGGCCTCGCCCCGGAAGACCTCGAAGAAGTAGACGCGGCTGGCACCCGCGGCCCGGCCGATGGGCTCCAGCACGTCCTGGTAGAGATCGCCCTCCTGCTGGGCCATCAGCAGCCGCTGCTGCATCTCCACCAGCGCACTGAGGTAGCGCTCGCGCCGGGCCAGCGCGTCGTCGGTGCGCCGCCGCGTGCTCACGTCCGTGAGCGTGCCGCACAGCCCCTGCACGCTGCCGTCCTCGCCCAGCAGCGGCCGGGTGAACATCTCCACCCAGAGCAGGCTCCCGTCGCGCCGCAGGTAGCGCACCTCGTGGCGGAAATGATCCGTCTTCCGCTCGAGCAGCGGCTGGAACGCCTCCTGGAGCCGCGGCCGGTCCTCGGGGTGGACGGACTCCAGCGCGCTGCGGCCCAGGCTCTCCTCGGCCGGGAAGCCCGTCAGCTCGGGCCAGGCCGGGTTGAGGAACGTCCAGCGCCCTTTCGGATCCGTCTGGAAGACCACTTCCTTGAGGCCATCGATGATCTGCCGGTAGAGGCGCTCGCTGGGACTGGACGCGGGTGTGGCCGGAGACATGGCTCTAGAAGCCTCGGGGTCAGACCCCCATTATCTCACGGTGCGGGGGGCTGATGCCGGTGGGTGGAGAACGTTCGCGGGTGGACAAGGCCGAACGTCCCCCGAAAAAGCCATGTACGACAAGTTGGGTCAAGCGACACCCGTCAGGCTGGAGGACGAGGAGGCGCTCCCATCGCTCGTCATGTCGGCTCGGGTGGGTGTCAGGCCTGCACACCCTGGCTTTTGGGGAGGGGTGGCTTCCGGAACGTGCCGTCCGTCAAGCAAGATGAGCCACCCCTCAGGGGGGATTGCATAAATGGCATTGGATCGAGCCCCAGCGGCCACCTTGGTGGAGCCCGAAACACCCGAGGCGGACGCGGCCCCAGGTGCGCCAGCACAGCGCTCCCGGCGGAGCCGTGTCCCGGAAGGGCACGTGCTGCGGCGGCTGCTGCGCGTGCCCCTGCCGGCGTTGCTCATCACCGATCCCGAGGGCCGGCTGCTGGACGCGAATGACGCCTTCCTGCGCCTGACGGGCGTGGGGCGCGAGCAGGTGGAGGCGGGCCAGGTGCGCTGGGACGCGCTGGCGGCGCCGGAGACTCCCTCCGCGGGCGCGCAGGCGGTGGATGCGCTGCGGCGGCTGGGCACCGCCGGCCCCCTGGAGACGGAGTACGTGCGGACGGACGGCACTCGGGTGCCGGTGTTGTTGGCTGCGCTGGGGCTAGAGGCTCCCGAGCGCATCCTGGTGCTGGTGCAGGATCTGACGCCGCGCCGCCGGGCGGAGGAGGCGCTGCGCTTCTTGTCGGACGCCAGCCGCGAGCTGGCCGAGGTGAGAGCCGAGCCGGACGCCATTCTGGCGGGCGTGGCGCACCTGGCGGCGAGCTCGGTGGCCACCTGGTGCCTGGTGGATGTGCTGGATGAGGAAGGCACCTTCCGGCGGGTGGCCGCGGCGCACCAGGATCCGGACCGCGAGCCGCACCTGCGCGAGGCGCCGCACTTCCCCGCCACCACGGAGGCGGGCAGTGCGCTCTTCCAGGCGCTGGCGCGGGGTGAGTCTCGCCTCTACCCGGACTTCCTGCCGGAGCACCTCAAGCAGATGGCGCGCACCCCCGAGCAGCAGGCGCTGCTGGAGCGGCTGGGGGCGCGCTCGCTGATGCTGGTGCCCATGCGCTCGCGAGGGCAGGCGGTGGGGCTCTTCACCTTGGCCTCGTGTGATCCGGGCCGGCGCTATGGGCCGGAGGATCTGGAGATGGTGGAGGAGCTGGCGCGCCGGGTGGTGGCGGCGGTGGACAATGCCCGGCTCTACCACGAGGCGCAGGAGGCGGTGCACCTGCGGGACGAGTTCCTCGGCATCGCCAGCCACGAGCTGAAGACACCGCTGACGCCGCTGCGGCTGAAGCTGCAGGCGCTCCAGCGGCTGGCGGGCGAGGCGATGGCGGAGGGCGCGCCGCTGAACCCCGAGAAGGTCTCCGACTCACTGGACGTGGCGCTGCGCCAGGTGCGCAAGCTGACGGATCTGGTGGACAACCTGCTGGACGTAGCGCGCATCAGCGCGGGGCGGCTGCGGCTGGAGCTGGAAGAGGTCGACTTGTCGTCGGTGGCGGCGGAGCTGCTCTCGCGCTTCGCGCCCTCGGCGGAGAAGCTGGGCTGCGCGCTGGAGCTGCACGCGCCGGAGCCGGTGTTCGGCCGGTGGGACCGGCTGCGGGTGGAGCAGGTGGTGACGAACCTCCTGTCCAACGCGCTGAAGTACGGCGCGGGCCGGCCGGTGGCGGTGCGCGTGGAGGAGGACGGCGAGCGGGCGCGGCTGACGGTGCAGGACCATGGCATCGGCATCGCCGAGGAGGACCTGGGGCGCATCTTCGAGCGCTTCGAGCGCGCGGTGAGCGACCGGCACTATGGCGGCCTGGGGTTGGGGCTCTACATCACCCGGCAGATCGTCGAGGCGTTCGGCGGCACGGTGCACGTGAGCAGCAACCCCGGGGAGGGCTCCACCTTCACGCTCGAGCTGCCGCGCGGCCAGCTCCCCATCATCCCCTCCTTCGGCTGAGGGGCGCGCCGCTCAGGCCGCCTGCGTCGAAGAGGAGACGGGTGTCGAGGGAGGCTGCGGGGGCGGAGGAAGGGCGGCCTGGGGCACGGTGCGGGGCAGCCGGACGTGGAAGCAGCTGCCCTGGTGCGGACCCGGGCTCTCCACCCAGATGGAGCCGCCGTGGCGCTCGACGATCTCCCGGCAGATGAACAGGCCGAGGCCCAGCCCGCCAAAGTGCCGCGACGTTGCATTGGAGGCGCGCGAGAAGGGCTGGAACAGGCGCTGCAGGCACTCGGCGGGGATGCCGATGCCCTGATCTCTCACCCGCAGCTCCACCTGTGAGGGACTCGCCGTGAACGAGATGGACACGGTGCCGCCCTGGGGCGAGTAGCGCACCGCGTTGCTCAGCAGGTTGGTGATGACCTGGTCCAGCCGCGCGGCGTCCCAGGTGCCCTCCAGCGGGCCGGGCGGCGGCTCCAGGTGGAAGCGCAGCCCCTCCGCGCCGCGCAGCTCGAAGCGCTCGAGCACCTCGTGCACCACGGGCAGCAGGTCCACCGGCTTGCAGTTCAGGTCGAAGCGCCCGGACTGGATGCGCGCGGTGTCCAGCAGCTCGTCCACCAGCCGCGCCAGCCGATCCGTCTGCCGGGACATGGAGCGCATCGCCTTGAGGAGCCAGTCGCGATCGATCGGGCCCTCGTTCTGCTCCAGGCGCTGGAGGGTGAGGCTGGCGAAGCCCTTGAGCGGGGTGAGCGGGGTGCGCAGCTCATGGCTGGCCACGCTGAGGAACTCCTCGCGCGCGCGCACTGCCTCGCGCAGCTCCTCCTGGGCCGCGCCGGTGCGCGCCGCCATCTCGTTGAAGCCTCGGGCCAGCTCGCCCAGCTCGTCGTCCTCCTCCACCTCGACGCGCTGCTCCAGGTCTCCGGTGGCCAGCGCGGCGGTGGCGGTTCGCAGCGCCGTGAGCCGGCGGATGACGTCCCGCGCGACGAACTGGGAGAGCGCCAGGGCCAGCAGCACGCCGAACACCAGCATCCCCACCACGGCCGCGCTCACCCGGGTAATGGCCGCGTAGGCCACGCCCAGCTCCTGGGTGACGACCACGCTCCAGGAGGTGCCGGAGACAGGCGCCTCGGCACCGAGGATGCGCCGGTCCCCCGCGTCGAAGTCCTCGATCATCGCCGAGCCCGCGCTCGTGACTGCCTCGCGCACGGCCTGCGGCAACCGGGACGGGCTCAGCGGGGGGACATCCGAGGCGGTGTCCCGGATCAACCTCAGCCCGCGCTGGTCCACCACCTGCACCTGGAAGCGGCGCGCGGCGGGGGTGGAGGCCGACGACAGCTGCTCCAGCGACAGCAGGCCCACCAGCAGGGCCTTTCGCCGGCCGCCCTCCTCGACGGGCAGGACCAGGGCTACCCGAGGATTCGGGCCCGGGGTGATGAAGGGCTCGGAGGCATCCTCCAGGAGCGGCGGCAGCGGGCCCAGCGCCTCCATGCCGGTGGAGGAAGCCAGCACCGTGCCTTCTCCTCCCACGGCCAGGACCGCCTCGAAGGGCCGCTGGCGCTCGACGAGGTTGCTCAGGTAGGGCGCGAGCTGGCGCGGCTCCCCACGGGCCAGCGCCTCGCGGAAGCCTGGGGAGTCCAGCAGCAGATGCAGGGCATCGCGCGCGTCCTCCACGTAGCGCCGCAGGAAGTCCGCCTCGCCCGCGGCCGTGCGCACAGTGTCCTCGCGCACCTGCTCCTCGATGGCGCGCTGGGCGAGGAACGAGGCGACGGCCCCCAGCGCCAGCAGCGGCACCAGGCCCGCGAAGGCTAGGCCGCGCAGCAGCTTCCAGCCCACGGTGCGAGGTGCGCGAGGGCGCCAGGTCACCGCCTCGGCCACGCAGCCCAGGGTGAGGATGACGTAGACGGCCATGCCCATCCAGAAGTGGCCGCGGCCGAGCGCCCAGGACAGCAGCGCGTACGGCATGGCGAGCACGCCCATCAGCGCGCGAGGCAGCCACGGAGGCCGCTGGCTCCGCGGCAGCAGCAGCGCCACGCCGGCGGCCGCGAAGAGCAGGCCCGTGGCTCGCAGCAGCGGGGACAGGTGGGCGTAGACGGCGAAGGGGAAGCGCTCGGGCGCCCCCATCATCGCCAGGCCGAACCCGACGCCAATGAGGGCGACGAAGCTGCGGAACACGGGGCGGCGCCGGAAGGAGGGGAAGGCCTCCAGCGCCAGGCCGATGAAGAGCAGCGGGTACAGGAGGATGCCGGTGAAGCTGCCGCTGAGGACATTGAGCACCCACCAGTACACGGTGGTGGTGAGGATGAAGCCCGCGCGGCCCAGGATGTCCAGCCAGCGCGGTGCGAGGGGGTACAGCAGGGCCCCCATCATCGCCAGGCTGCTGGCGAGATAGATGATGCCCATCTCCCGCACGTACGGGTACAGCGGCCGGAACGAGGCCACGCGGAACTCATACGGCACGTACGTCATCAGCACGCCGAAGACGAGCCCGATGAGCGACGCAGGCCAGGTGAGCACCAGCGGAGGTGTCAGGGCCTGCGCGCTGGGCGTGCTCGGCTGGGGAGTCGATGCCATCACCTGGATTGACGCGCGCCCGGTGTGCTCGATTCCAGTGTCTCCCAGTCTATCGTTGAGGCTCCAACACGCAGGGCCTCCGAGATGTGCAGATCACGCCAGCCGTCTCGCACACATGTCACCTGTGAGTGTCGGCTGGACGATATCGCGTGGGTGGGGCCTCGATGAGGCGTGGCGCCCGAGGAAGCGGGGGCCCCGTGCCGGTTCTGGTTTACAGTCCCGGGGCGATGACACCGAAAGAGCTCTCAGAGAAGGCCCGGCAGCTCGTCGCCGGAGGGGCAGTGCTGCTGGACGTGCGTTCCCCGGAGGAGTTCCGGCAGGGGCACCCCGAGCCGGCGCGCAACATCCCGGTGCAGGAGCTGCCGCAGCGGCTGGCCGAGGTGGGGCCACCGGGGACGAAGGTGGTGGTGTACTGCGCCAGCGGAGGCCGCAGCGCGATGGCCGCCAGCCTGCTGCTGCGCAATGGCTACACGGACGTGTTCGACCTGAAGTCGGTCTCGTACTGGTAGCCGCGCGGCCTGGAGGCCGTTGCCACGGGGTGGAGCGTCACTCCTTCACGCGGACCGCGGTGAGCTCCTCGCCCACCCCGTCGAGCAGCTGGACGCGGCGGGTGACGTTGAAGCCGGCGGCCTGGACGAGTGAGAAGGTGTCGCGGTTGAGGCGGCACCCTCCCGCCATCCAGCTCCAGGCGGGGGTGAGCCGATCCTGGAGGTGGGCGAGCTTGGGAGAGGGGGCGCGCACATGCTCGAGCATGCGCAGCTCGCCGCCAGGCTTGAGGACGCGGTGGATCTCCGCGAGCCCGCGAGCCGGGTCGTCCACGCTGCAGAAGACGAGGCTGGCGATGACGAAGTCGAAGGACTGGCCGGGGAAGGGGAGCTCCTGCACGTTGGCCAGGACGAGCTCGACGCCCGGGCGGCGCTGGCGGGCGCGCTCCAGGGACTCGGGGTCGATGTCGATGGCGGTGATGGAGTCCACGCCCTCGGGGTAGCCGGGGAGGGCGAGCCCGGTGCCCGTGCCCACCTCGAGCACGCGGCCGTGGACCTGGGCCACGAGCCGCCGGCGGGCCTCGGTGAGGCCCATCCACCCGAGGGGCACCATCAGCGCGTCATAGAGGAGCGCCTTCACGAAGACCCCCGGGCCAGGCACCTACCGTGCGGGTTTGACGGAGCCCGAGGCTGTCGAAGCGGGCGCTGCACCAGGCTGGGAGGCGCGCTTCGTGGCGAGCCCCCAGAGGCCGTAGACGACCAGCAGGATGCAGCCGTACTGGGCGGGGGTGAGGCCGAAGTAGCGCGCGTCCACATAGTGGAGATCCGTGGCGCGCAGCGTGTCGAAGAAGAAGCGGCCCGGGGCGTAGAGCAGGGCGAGCAGGTAGAGCAGCCGGTTCTGGAGCTTGCCGGAGTTGCGCAGGGCGAAGAGCAGGCCGGCGATGGCGAACAGGAGGATGGCGTCGTACATCCCCAGATCGTGCCGGGGGCCGCCGTAGGTGGCGGCGGGGAAGTCCACGGCGAGGAAGAAGTCGGTGCGGGTGCCGGGGTGATCATGGGCGACGAAGCAGCCCAGCCGCGCCACGCCCCACCCGGGCGCCACGCCCAGGGCGAACGCGTCCGCATACTTGGAGAAGCTCACGCCGCGCACGCGGAAGTAGATGATCGCGGCGATGACACCGCCGAGCAGGCCGCCGAAGGAGGACAGCCCATCCCACACCTTGAGGATCTGGAACGTGCTCTTGGAGAGCTCCTCGGGGTGGTAGAAGAGCAGGTGGACGAGGTGGCCGGCGACGACGCCCGCGCCCACGCCCCAGGGGGCGTAGTCGTGGATCGGGTTCGGGTCGAGCCCCTGCTTGGCCGACTGCTTCACGACGATGCGCGCGGCCAGGAAGATGCCCAGCGCGACGAAGATGCCGAAGGGCTCGATGGGGCCGAGCTTCAGCGAGTGCGGGTTGACGTAGGGAATCAAGGAAGCTCTCCAACGGGCGGGGAGCATCCCCTTACCCGCATGCCACGGTTCTGACGAACAATTCGTGGCGCCGAATCATCCACAGGCCGCCAGGCGCCTACGGGCCCTGGCTTGAGCGCTTTGAATACACTGGGGTTCTTTGGCCGACACCTCTTCTGTACGCCATCGGTCACTTTCTCGCACCCCTTATGAAATGATTGCCGATTCACGACGTTCCAGGAATGAGCCGAGGAACCGGTACGTCACGGATTGGCGTCTACTAAGGGAAATCCGTGATTATTTGTCAGGGGCGCCCAGTCTAGTTCCACCATGGGCCGCTGGCAGTCTGAAGTGGGGGATGAAATGAAGGCCGTCATGCCGCCGGGTGTGCACTACACCGGCGAGATCCACGTGAAGCTGCGAGAGACCGCTCCGGTGGCGCGCCTGGCGATGGCGCATGCCCCGCGGCGCCGCACGCTGACGGCCATTGCCCGCTCGGCAGGAGTGCGTGCGATGGGAGCGCTGGTAGATGCGCTGCCTGCACCCACCCACTCTGGCACCCGGCTCTCGGCGGACCTCCCGCTCGTGCAGCCGGGCGGTGAGCTGGCGCGCTGGCACACCGTGAAGCTCCCCGGAGGCGGCGGCTCGAAGTCCAAGGGCTCTCGGCCCCAGGGGGGAGGGCCCCAGCGCGTGGCCATGGCGATGCGCGGCGGCGTGGCTCCCGCGGCGCCCACGGGCCCGTCCGCGGACGACGTGTGGGGTGCGGTGCATGCGCTGATGGAACAACCCGAGGTGGAGTACGCCGAGCCGGACGCGGTGATGGTGCACCCCACCGCGGACCTGGAGGAGCCCCCGGGGAAGAACCTCCCGAGGGACTGGCACCTGCGCGCCATCCGCGTGCCGCAGGCGTGGCGGCTGCTGGAGAAGGCCGGCCGTCTGCCAGGGGAGGGCATCCTCATCGGCCACCTGGACACCGGCTGGGCGGCGCACCCGGCGCTGCCCGGTCCCGACCGGCTCAGGCCCGGCGTGGACCTGTGGGACAGGGATCGGCTCGATGCGAGGGATCCGCTCGAGACGGGCCTGGGGTACCAGCCGGGGCACGGCACGGCGACGCTCTGCCTGCTGGCGGCCCACCATGACGACTACCGGGGCATCGCCACCCACGCCTCGGTGCTGCCGGTGCGCGTGTCGCCCTCGGTAGTGCACGTGGCCACGCACTCGCTGGCGCTGGGCATCCTCCACTGCGTCAGCCAGGGCGCCCAGGTCATCTCCATCAGCATGGGCGGGCTGCCCAGCCGGCTCTGGGCGGACGCGGTGAACCACGCCTACGAGCGGGGCGTCGTGCTCTGCGCGGCGGCTGGCAACCACTTCCCGCTCGGCGGCTCGCTGCGTACGCCGACGAGCGTGGTGTACCCGGCGCGCTTCAACCGGGTGCTCGCCGTGTCCGGAATCACGCAGGGGCTGAAGCGTTACCGGTTCAATGATCGCATGTCGGGCAACGACGGGCCGGAGGTGGATCTGTGCGCGCCCACACCCGATGTGCTGTGGGCCTCACCACCAAAGGGCTACCGGCTGGGGAGGGGCACCTCCACGGCCACGCCCCAGGTGGCCGGGGCCGCCGCGCTCTGGCTCTCGCTGCACCGCCAGGCGCTCGAGGACCTCTCTCCCGTCGAGCGGGTGGAGGCCTGCCGCCGCGCGCTGCTGCTGGGCGCGGACGACGTGGGACCCTACCCGTATCATCCTCGTCCGGATGAGCCGTCTCGGACGTATAACGAGTACTTCGGAGATGGCCGGCTGAATGTGGAGGCCACCCTGCGCATCAAACCCGTCCGCGGTCTGCAGCCCCAGCCACGGGATGACGTAAGCTGGTCACTGCTGAAGCTGCTCGGTGTCGGACTCCCCGCGGCCACCGCGGGTTCCCAGGTGGACGCGGACCAGATTGAATTGCTCTGGGCCACGCATACCGCCAGCGTGCAGCAGGCCGCCCAGGCCTCGATCTCGCCCGTCGTGTCCGAGAGGCTCCGGGCACGTCTGGAGCTTCCATGAAACCCCCGGGGAGGTGCCTCTCTCCTCCTCCCTCTCGCAGTCAGCAGCTCCTCCCTCTCGCAGCTCGCAGTCCCCAAGCAGTCCGCGGTCATCAGTAAGGAGTGAATGTCCCATGAAGTCCTATCTATTGGTTCCCAAGGAGAGCATTGAGTCCCAGGCGCGCGTGGGGGTGCGGGGGACGACGCGGGGCGAGCGCCAGCTCCAGCGCTCCACGGCGCTTCGCTTCACGGGCGCGGAGCGTGCAGCCGAGGCGCTGCAGCAGCTCGGGCTGCGCTCGGCGACACTGCCCGGCGCGCGGCCGTCCGTGAGCAGCCCCAACGGTGGCAAGAGCGGCAAGAAGGGCGGTGCCGTCAAGGTCGCCGCCACCCCCATCCCCGGCCCGGTGCAGGAGCTGACCGGCTCGGAGACCGGCTCGTACCGGTACATGCCGCTCATCGGCGCGACGATGGCGCACTTCTACTCGGACAAGGCCGAGCGCTCCGCCCGTGGCGAGCTCTCGGCTGACTTCGAGTTCATCCCGGACGTGGTGCCGCTGTCCTTCCCCGGCCCCGTGGCCGGTGAGACGGGCCCGCGCAACCGCGGCATGTCCTCTCTGGCCGAGCGCGAGTGGCCCGGCGAGTGCGGCGTGCCCCTGGCGCACGCCCAGGGCATCCGCGGCGCGGGCGTCATGCTCGGCATCCTCGACACCGGCATCGACGCCGACCATCCCGAGCACGCCAGCAAGGTGGTCCAGTTCCGCTACGTCTCGCTCTTCCCCAACTCGCCCCACACCCCGGCGCGAGACGTGCGCGGCTTTGATCCGGACGGCCATGGCACGCACGTGGCGGGCATCGCCGCGGGCGTCCACCACGGCGTGGCTCCGGAGGTGGATCTCTACGTCGCCTCGGTCATCGAATCGGAGACCATCCGCACCAGCCTCGGCCGCGTGGCCGCCGGCATGGAGTGGCTGCTGCACCAGTTCTCCCGCCCGGAGAACGCCTCGCGGCCCGCGGTGGTGAACATGTCGCTGGGCTTCCCGGTGCAGTGCCCGCCCGGCATCGGCGAGGCCGACTACAAGCTCAACCTGCGCGCCCTGCAGACCATGATCCGTCGCCTGCTCGACAGCAACGTCCTCCCCGTTGTTGCGGCAGGCAACAGTGGACCGAACACGGTCGGTTACCCAGCAGGCTTTCCTGAGGCACTGGCCATCGGTGCAGTCGACTTCGACAGGAAAGTGGCCAGCTTCTCGGCCAGCGGAGTGGTCGGCAAGCGGGCCGTACCCGACGTCATGGGTTACGGTGTTAATATTTATTCAAGCACCGAGCGGCGGTGCAACAACCAGGCGTTCTACGAGCGAATGAGTGGCACCAGCATGGCGGCGCCTTATGTTGCCGGTATTGCTGCACTGTATCGTTGCCGTGCGCCTGACTTGACGGCGCTCGAGGTGAAGGATTTGATTCTGGCCAATACGGTGAAGCTCAAGCGCTCGTCGCTGCACCGGACGGGCAAGGGTCTGGCCGTATATCGCTGACGAGGTAGCGTCCGGGGCCGGCGCCATAGGAGCGCCGGGCCTGGGGGAGGAAGGGCCATGAGCAGGAAGCAGAACGGACCAGGGAAGGACAGCAGCATGTACCTGCGGGCAGTCCCTTCGGTCCGAGCCCTGCCGGGGAGGGGCGACGAGGGCGCATCCACGCCAGAGTGGATCGACGTCACGGTGATGCCGGCGGAGAGTCCCGCGCCGCGGAGCCGTGCTCCGCGCGAGGTAGCGCACAGCCGGGCGGCCGTCTACCAGGCCGGCCTGGCGGAGAGCGCACGCTTCCGCGACGACTTCATGCGCTGGCTCGAGTCACACAAGCTCCTGGGCGCAGTGCGGGCGATCAGCGAGCCGGGCGGCGCTCTGCCCATGCTGACGGTCCGGTGCGCGCCGCGCGTGCTGGAGCAGCTGCGTCGTGCCCCCGAGTTCGAGGCGGGTGCGACCCTGTCCCTCGAGCTTCACTCGTAGGGCACACGTCTTGCGGAAGGCCGCTGCCGGGTGAAGCGATTCTCGTTCGCTCTTGTCTCATCGAACCGGCACCTCGTCTCCCGCCTTCCTGAATAACCTAGAAACTCAGGATTCTCCCGGCAACCCGCCAGGGGTCGATTAGTCGTAAGCCCTTGTTAGTGATTGGACATCCGCGAGGGTTTTCTTGTTCTCTCGCGGATGTCTCTTTCTCTCGGCTCTTGAGACGGCCAGTCGACCGATGGAAAGGCCGAGCGGCAGGCTGCCTGGCCGCTCTCAGAAGGCGAGGCCGCCGTCCACGTCGATGGTGCGGCCGTTGAAGTAGTCGCACTCGATGATGAACTTCACGGCGACCCAGATGTCCTCGGGGAGGCCGATGCGGCCCACGGGGATGTTCGCCACCAGCGTGTCGCGGGCCTTCTGGTTCATGCCCTGGGTCATCGGCGTCTCGATCATGCCGGGGGCCACGGCGCCCACGCGGATGCCGAACGGAGCGAACTCCTTGGACCAGGTGACGGTATTGGCGGCCAGGGCGGCCTTGGCGGAGACGTAGTTGGACTGGCCGCGGTTGCCGTGCCGGGCGATGGAGGACATGTTGACGATGACGCCGGGCTTCTGCTCGGTCTCCACCATCTTCGCCACCACCTCGCGCACCATGAGGGTGGCGCCGGTGAGGTTGACGCCGATGACGGCGTTCCAGTCGGCGGTGCTCAGCTTCTTCACCTGGCCGGTGGTCTTGTCCTTCTTCACCAGCAGGGCGTCCCGGAGGATGCCGGCGTTGTTGATGAGGCCGTTGAGGCCACCCATGGCCTGGTGGGCCCAGCTGACGAAGGAGACGCAGTCCTCCTCGTTGGAGACGTCGAGCCGGCGGCGGTGGATGCCCGCGGGCAGGGCGGCGAGCTTCTCCTCGCTGATGTCACCCACGGCCACCTGGGCACCGGCCTCGTGGAGCCGCTGCGCGAAGTGAGCGCCCATACCCTGGGCACCGCCCGTCACCACCACCTTCAGGTCCTTGAGCTGCATGTGAATCTCTCCTGGTGAGTGCGGCGGCGCGAAAGCCCGGCCGCCGGAAAAACGGCGCGGAGGGTACGCCCAACACCCGGGGGCTGGAAAGTGGGATGCGTATGAAACCTGAATCGACCTTCAACTTCCTATGAGCGGGAGTTTGTCTCCCACATGGGCCGCTGGCAGGTCAGGGCCTGGCGGTGGGGGCTGGCTTCGGGCTGGCCGGGGCTGAGCTCCGGGTGGCGTGCGCGTAGACGCTCCGGGAGAGGTCCACGATGAGGGAGCGGGCCACCTTGTCGTCGGGGATGCCGCTGGTGAGCACGACGAGGATGTAGGGGGCGCGGCCGGGGGGATAGACGATGGCCGCGTCATGGAGGACGCCGGTGATCTGCCCCGTCTTGTGCGCCACGCGCGTGCCGGGAGGCAGGCCCGCGGGGATCTCGTCGTTCAGCTCCTGGGCCAGGAGGATGGCGCGCATGGCCTCGGTGGAGCTGGCCGAGGCCGCCTTGCCCTGCTCGATGGCGGCCAGCAGCGTGGAGAGATCTCTCGCGGTGGCGGTGTTGTTGAGCCCCTGCTGGTACGCCTTTCCGTCCTCCACGCCGCGCAGCACGGTCATCTGCTGGGCGCCCAGGGTGCGCAGAGTCTGCGTGGCGCGCTTGGCGTCCACCAGCGCGATGACCGAGTTGGTGGCCAGGTTGCTCGAGCGGGTGATCATCCGCTGGATGAGCTCCCGCGCCGGTACGGGCTTGCCGAGACGCTCATAGAGGGCCGCGTCCTCGTCCTCCTTGGCATCCAGCGAGTACGGCGAGCCGTCCACGATGGAGCGGAACTGGTTGACGAGGGTGATGGGCTGGTCCAGCGACAGCTTGCCGGCATCCACCTGCCGGAAGAACTCGACCATGACGGGGACCTTCATGGTGCTGGCGGCATGGAAGGAGCGGTCGGCCTCGAGGAACACCGCGTCCTTCGGGTCTCCAAGGTCCTGGTAGACGACGGCCACGGACGCCCCCTTCACCTGGGCGATGCGCTGCTGGAGCGCGCTGCCGAGGGAGTCGGGCCCCGAGGGGCTGGCCGTGAGCAGGACGAGCAGAGCGGTCTGGAGCATGGGAGGAGCCGGAGAGGGGATGGGGCGGCGAGCCTATGTCCCTCGGGGAAGAGGAAACCACCCTGCCACGCCCATGACGCAGGGGGCCATGGACATCTGGTCACGGAGGTTTTGACAAGCCCGGCGGCACGGTGCTACCCGTACCTGAAACATGAATCGCCCTTCAACTTCATCCGAGCGTTCGCTCCCCGTGACACCCCGAGGCCAGAAGACGCGCCAGAAGCTGCTGCGGGCGGCCGAGGTCATCTTTGGGGAGAAGGGCTACGAGCGCGCGTCCATCGCCGATATTACCCGAAAGAGCGGCGTCGCGCTGGGTACCTTCTACGTCTATTTTCCGGACAAGCAGTCCATCTTCGTTGAGGTGGTGGACGAGCTGGGCGAGCGCCTGCGCCGCCTCATCGCGGAGTCCGTGGTGGGCGTCACCCACCGCATCGACGTGGAGCGCGAGGGCCTGCGTGCCTTCTTCGAGTTCGCCCGCGAGCACCCCAACCTCTACCGCGTGGTCCGCCAGGCCGAGTTCGTCGACGAGGAGTGCTACCGGCGCTACTACGACCGCTTCGCCCGGGGCTACGTGCGCGGGCTCACCCAGGCCATGGATGACGGGCAGATCCGCCGCATGGATCCGGAGGCGCTCGCCTACTGCCTGATGGGCATCGGCGACTTCCTCGGGATGCGCTGGGTCATCTGGGAGGAGGATCCGGGCCTGGAGCGCGTGCTGGACGCCGCCATGGACCTGATCAGCCACGGGCTGGATCCGCGCCCCCCCTCCCGCACGAGCAAGGGCAGCTCGAAGGCCTCTCCCTCTTCCACGAAGCGCGGCGCTCGGTCCGCGCGTAACACCGTCCGGAGCACCGCATCATGAGATACGCGCAGATCCTCTCCACCGGGCGCTACGTCCCCGAGAAGGTCATCACCAACGCCGAGATGGACCGCATCGTGGGCGAGCCCGTGGGCGACTGGCTCGTGCAGAACGTGGGCATCCGTGAGCGGCACCTGATGGCGGACGACCAGGCCACCTCGGACCTGTGCGTGGCCGCCGCGCGCCAGGCGCTCCAGCGCGCGGGCACCCGCCCCGAGGACCTGGACCTCATCATCGTCGCCACGGACACGCCGGACTACCTCAGCCCGGCCACCTCCTCGGTGGTGCAGGCCAAGCTGGGCGCGGTGAACGCGGGCACGTACGATCTCAACTGCGCCTGTGCCGGGTGGGTGACGGCGCTGGACGTGGCCAGCAAGACGATCGCCGCGGACGACAGCTACCGGCGCATCCTCGTGGTGGGCGCGTACGGGATGTCGCGCTACATCAACTGGAAGGACAAGAAGACCTGCACGCTCTTCGCGGACGGCGCGGGCGCGGTGGTGCTGGGCGCGGGTGACAAGCCCGGCTTCATGGGCGCCCGGCTGCTGGCCAATGGCGAGTACCACGACGCGCTCGGCATCTATACCGGCGGCACCTATCGCCCGGCCACCGCCGAGACGATCGCGCTCACCAACGGCAAGCCGGCGGTGCAGTTCGTCCGCAAGTTCCCCTCCACCTTCAACACCGAGCGCTGGCCGCAGCTGCTGGACATCCTCCTCAAGCGCGCCGGCCTCGAGCTGAAGGACGTGAGCCAGTTCGTCTTCACCCAGCTGAACCTGCGCACCATCGAGGCCACCATGAAGGTGCTCGGCCAGCCGATGGAGAAGGCGCACTACACCATGGACAAGTGGGGCTACACGGGCTCGGCCTGCATCCCGATGACGCTCGACGACGCGGTGGAGCAGGGCAAGGTGCGGCGAGGGGATCTGGTGGCCTTCTGTGCCAGCGGCGGTGGCCTGTCCATGGCCTCCGCCCTCTACCGCTGGACGGCCTGAGCCGGACAGCGCCTGTCGAACCCGGGAGGAGCGCGCATGTTCATCGGCGACTGGATGGGGCGAGGCGCCCTGTACTGGCCAGAGCAGATGGCGGTGGTGGACGTGGCCAAGGGGGAGGCGGGCCGCTTCACCTACCGTGCGCTGAACGCTCGCGCGGAGGCGCTGGGCGGATGGCTGCGCGATGTGGCGGGTGTGAAGCCCGGAGACCGGGTGGGGCTGGTGGCCCACAACGGCGTGGAGTACCTGGACGCGCTCTTCGCCTGCGGGAAGATCGGCGCCATCTTCGTCCCCTACAACTGGCGGCTGCACGCCCAGGAGCTGGCGGAGTCGGTGCGCGACACCACTCCGCGGGTGCTGCTCTTCGGTGACGACTTCCGCGACAACGTGGCGCACGTGCAGGAGCGTATTGGGGACTCGCTGCGCCTGGTGCACCTGGAGACGAAGAGCCTGCCGCGGAGCATGCCGTACGCGGAGACGCTGCTGCACCGGCCCGCTGCGCCCGTGACGAACGACAAGGTGCGCGAGGAGGACATCCTCTGCCTGCTCTTCACCGGCGGCACCACGGGGCGCTCCAAGGGCGCGATGGTCTCCTACCGCATGGTGGCGTGGAACACGCTCAACACGCTGGTCCACGAGGTGCGGCCCGGGGACGTCACCATCACTCACACGCCCATGTTCCACACGGGCGGGCTGCTCGTGTACTCGCTGCCGCTGCTCACCGTGGGCGGCACCGTCGTCATCATGCGCCGGTGGGATCCGGAGGAGCTGCTGTCGCTCATCCAGCGTGAGAAGGTGACGCTGTTCTTCGCGGTGCCCACGCAGTACCAGCAGCTCCACGACTCGCCGAGCTTCCGCGCCACGAGCTTCTCCAGCGTGCGCTTCATGACGAGCGGTGGCGCGCCCATGCCCGTGCCGCTCATCCAGGCGTGGCAGGCCGTCCACTCGGTGCCCTTCAAGCAGGGCTTCGGGATGACGGAGTTCGGCCCCGGCCTCTTCAGCATGGGGCCGGAGTTCGCCATCTCCAAGGCGGGCTCCATCGGCCGGCCCAACTACTTCATCGACGCGCGGCTGGTGGACGACGACGGCCACGAGGTGCCCGTGGGCGAGGTGGGTGAGCTCGTCCTCAAGGGCCCGTCCATGTGCTCCGGCTACTTCAACGACGAGGCCGCCACGAAGGAGAGCATCGACGCGCAGGGCTGGTTCCACACGGGAGACCTGGCGCGCCGGGATGTGGACGGCTTCTTCACCATCGCCGGACGCAAGAAGGACATGTTCATCTCCGGGGGAGAGAACGTGTACCCACTGGAGCTGGAGTCCGCGCTCTACGAGCACCCCGCCGTGCAGCAGTGCTCGGTGATTGGCGTGCCCGACGCGAAGTGGGGCGAGGTGGGGCGCGCGTTCGTGGTGCTCAAGCCCGACACCGCCGCCACCCCGGAGGAGCTGCTGGCGCACCTGCGGGAGCGGGTGGCGCGCTTCAAGGTGCCCAAGAAGGTGGAGCTGATGGAGCGCCTGCCGGTGTCTCCGGCGGGGAAGATCCTCAAGCGGGAGCTGAGGGAGGCCGCCATCGCGGCAGACGCGCGCGGCCAGGGGTAGCTCACGGAGTTCGCAGGTCAGGTCTTTCGTGGGGGGCTCGCGCCGGGAAGCCTCCCGCATCACGTCATCCCGGCCGTCCCACCGACAAAACGAGGAGTCTCTGTATGAAGAGGAAGCTGCTATCCGCGGTCATGGTGTGTGCGCTGGGTCTGGTGGGCTGCGGTGGCGATGACACGGACCCCGAGCCCAACCCCGAGCCCACCGAGAAGTACGACACGCCGGACAAGATCCAGGCGCACCTCGAGGGCAAGACGCTGGTGATGGAGGGCGTCAACATCCCCAGCCACCCGAACGGCTTCAACGAGGACACCAACTTCGGCAGTGCCACGCAGTGCTACGAGAAGGTCTATATGT